>Ga0209482_1002249_pt1 | contig 12172 bp, 10 predicted proteins | sample CoawatmetaG10DNA_FD_187512 | JGI IMG/M metagenome (GOLD analysis project Ga0209482, IMG submission 187512) | Marine microbial communities from the West Antarctic Peninsula - Coastal water metaG104-DNA (SPAdes) (version 2) | ecosystem: Environmental > Aquatic > Marine > Coastal ...
GTGCAGTTATATTACTTTATCTACTTTGCCATTTTCCCTAGATTTTTCATTAATAGTAAAAAAGGTATTGAGTATTTTTTTAAAGTATTTTTTATTACATTTTCTATTACGGTATTTTTTGGAATTTTAGATTTATTCATGGTGCACTATGCTGGCGAAAATTTAATATCAAGAGCATTAAATGAAGATGTTGGTGTTGGGTTTAGATTTCATGGCTTCAATGGGGAGCCCAGAGATGCATATGTTTATTTGGTTCTTAGTGTCTCTGTATTTGCAATGTATAGTATTTGGAGGCAACAAAAACTATCCAAAATATTAATGGTGTTTATTGCATTTTTAATAATGATGACACAGTCATTTTCTTTTTTAATTGGTACCGCAATTTTGATGACTTTATTACCTTTATATTATGCTAAATACAATAAGGCAAAGGTAAACATTTTAATTTTCTTTGGCTATTTTGTCTCTCTATTTTTTATAGCTATTGCTTCATCTTATAGTTATAGATTTGGATTATACTTTGATGCATTTCAAGTATTGGCATACAACCTACATAATGGATTGTTTACAATTGGCTCATTAGAAGGTCAGATGGTAAATATTATTCCAATTTGGGATATATGGTTAAAATTATCTGGTTATAATCCAATTCCATTAATATTTGGACATGGCTTTGGAAGCGCATCAGTGGTGAATAATGCCTATTTAATAATTCCATGGGGAGATACTGAATTGGGCACTGCAAATCCACATGCTCAAATTATACGCACTATTTATGAGAGTGGTATTATTGGAGGGATTCTATTTGTTTCTTTATTTTTGTCACCTTTTAAAAAAAATATGATACGAAAAGAGGACTATAGAAAATTTATTTTTGTTATGCTTTTGGTTTTATCTGCATTCTTTTCTCATAGAATGGTAGCTCCGTATGTATTATTTGGAATTGCGTCTGTTATCTTTCCACTTATGAGAAATGAATTCACGAATACAGTTAAACATCCTAAAATATTGGATTAGAAATAAAACTATATTAGTAATATTACAAATTTTCAGGACTAAGAGGGAGTTGTTGAGTGTCAAGTTTAAATATAAGTAGTTTGAATTCAGATGACTATTCATTTCAGCATTTAAGATAATATGCCATTTCATTATCAGTTGTTAATTATATTAAGTCCGTTTTTTTCTATAGTTAGAAAAATAGGAGTTATGACTGGGTTTATTTCAAAAAATTGTTTAAGAGTTTTAGCATATCATGATGTACCTGAAAGCGAAGAAATTATTTTTATCGATCATATGACGTGGCTAAGAGAAAATTGGAATATAGTGACCCCAGCTGAGTTTGAAATGATGATTTTAGGAACAAAACCAATCATAGGCAATAATGTATTAATCACATTTGATGATGGATTCATTAGTAATAAGTTGATAGCTGAAAAAATATTGAATCCATTAGGGATCAAGGCTATATTTTTTGTTATTTCTGATTTTATTGAAATTAAAAATAGAAGTAAATCATACAAGTTTGCGTCTAATCAAATTGTGCCTGGATCAAGTATTAACGATATTCCAAGAAACTGGGAAAATATGCAATGGAGTGATTTAGCTGCTTTAATAGAGCAAGGGCATACTATCGGTTGTCATACCAAAACACATGTGAGATTAAGTGATTGTTCTTCTAAAGATGAACTTGAAGTAGAGATAATTAGAAGTGCTGAAAAAATTTCAAATAAGCTTGGGGTTGATATAAATCATTTTGCCTTTACTTTTGGGAATATTGATAGCTTTAGCAGAGACGCGTTGAAAGTTGCAAAGAGTAAATTTGATTTTATTTATTCTGGTATTCGTGGAGGAAATTTAGGAATTTTTTCTCCTTTTGCAATTCGTAGAGATGCTGTAGCATACCAATTAAAAGATAATAAATGCAGACTTTTTAATACAAAATTATTATCAGTTTTTTTGAGCGGATTTCTTGATTTCATGTACCGATCAGCAAGAGAAAAAATTGATACATGGTGTAAATAATTGCATGCCTCGACCTCTAACATACGCCCCTATTCCTAAATTTACAGACGTTGTAAAGGCTTTTATTATTGGAAAAAGAACTAATTTAGAAGGCCTAGCAAAACCCTGGCTATTATCTAATGAAAAAAGTTATTGGTTCTCACGTTCCGCTTGGTCACTTTATGCAGTGGTTAAATTTAGAATGATGACTAAGTCTTTAGATAAAATTAGCATATGGTTGCCAAGCTATTTCTGCAATGAGTCTACTATACCTATTCGTACTCTAGGATGTTCAATATCTTTTTATCCTGTTCTATATGATGGAACACCAGATGCAAAATGTTTTGATTTAATGCTTGAAAAGGGCTTGCCTGATATTATTTTATTTGTGCATTACTATGGCAAACCAACAATTTCAGACAAAATATATAATCTTTCTAAAAAAAATAAAATATGGCTGATTGAGGATGCAGCTCATTGCATTGCGCCAGATGATAATATTGGAAGATATGGAGATTTTGTAATCTATAGTCCTCATAAGATATTTGCTATTCCTGACGGAGGTCTCTTATTAATTCGTAATGATGGTCCTAATAATATTTCATATGATTTTTTAGATAAATTTGGCTTTAATGAGCTTTACTATTCGATAATTCATAAAAATAGTAAATTACTAATTTCAGACACACATAAGTGGGTGTTTAAGCGTTTACTTCAAATGTTGGGCTTTCGAAGAGATGGTAAAAGTGTTGAATTTAAAAGTTTAGAGTCTATAAAAAGTATAGATACTTTTCCACACCCAATGATGAGTAGCATTTCTTATAGATTGCTGGGCTTTATGATTTCCAAAATGGATGCAGAGAAAAATAATAGAAAAGCAAATCAGATTAAATGGTACTCGTCCTTGAGAAGTTATGTATTACCAAATCTAATTGAAGTTCATGACATTGAATACACTCCTTATTTGGCTCAATTTGTGTTTAATGATGTCAAAATAGCAGAGAGTTTTTTTATTTTTTTGAAAAGTATAAAAATTCCAGTATCAACATGGCCTGATTTACCACCTGAGGTACTAATGCGCCCTAGCTATTATAACAAGACAATAAAAATGAAAGATATGTGTTTTTACCTGCCGGTACATCAATCAATTAATCCAAATAATATTGAATTAATTACTGATATTATCGATCTAAAAGAGGGATAGTAAATTGCTTTTTGTTAAAGAAATAGGTTTTGATGAGTGGAATTTGTATTTTAAAGAATGCCACAAAACTAATATGCTTCAATGCTGGCAATATGGTGAAGCTAAGAAGCAATCTGAAAATATAGATGTTGTTAGGTTTTTGATAATGGATGAAGATAATGTTGCTATTGCATTGTCGCAATTTCTTACTAGGGAGATTCCATTTATTGGTGGAGTAGCAAGATTGAATCGAGGACCTATTCTAATTAAAAATGATAAAGTTGAAAATTTACAAACTCTTCTGATTGAAATTATTAGGGCGCTATTAATTGAATCAAAGAAAAGACGTTGGTGGTTAGTTCGCATTGCGCCAGAAATTCATAATTCAAGGTTTATTGACAAATCTTTAAAAGAACTTGGTCTCAAGAAATTGTCCTTGCCTCCATTTTCATCTGGATTGTTGAATCTTAAATTTAATGAAGATGAGTTGTTAATGGGGTTAAAGAAGAAATGGCGTTATTTTCTTAGAAAGGGTGAGTTACATAAAATATCAACTATTACCTCAAGTAGAGATAATCACAACATAGAGGTATTGTTAAAGAATTATAATTTACTTCAGGAAAGGCAAGGATTTGTAGGTATTTCAGATGCTTTAATTGTATCGCTGGCGAAGCAAATGTCAGACGAATGGGAGTTTTCACTATTAATTTCTGATTATTGTGATGTAAAGAATCCAAATTCACCTTTGGGTATGTTAGTTTATATTCGTCATGGAGATACAGCAACCTATCTTATAGGCATAACTAGCAGCCAAGGAAAGAGTCTTAATATTAATTATGTATTGCTTTGGCAAGCAATATTGTGCGCAAAAAGAGATGGATGTAAGTGGTTTGATATAGGGGGTTTAAATTCAACAACGCCTGAGGGTATTAGGCATTTTAAAAAAGGTTTGAATTCAGAGTTATACGATTTAACTGGAGAGTGGAAAGCTATATTAACCCCATGGAGTATAATTTAAAAGTGATAGACTACAATATGGTTAGATTATGAAATGTAAATTATGAAAATAGTACCTGTTATTTTATCAGGTGGCTCTGGAACTCGTTTATGGCCATTATCTAGCAAGCAATACCCTAAGCAGTACTTGCCACTTATTGGTAAAAATACAATGCTACAGGAAACCATTTTGCGTTTGAATGGCTTAAGTAATGTTGATGATCCTATTATTGTTTGTAATATTGATCATCGTTTTTTGGTTGCAGAGCAATGTCAACAAATCAATATTAAGAATCCGACAATATTGCTGGAGCCTGTTGGTAGAAATACTGCACCTGCAATAGCTGCGGCAGCATTACAAGTATTAAATAATAAAGATAAAGTTTTATTGGTTTTATCTGCTGATCATATAATTCAAAATATTGATGCATTTCATCAGGCAATTAAGATTGCAAATATACACGCTCAAAAGGGCCATCTAGTTACTTTTGGCATAGTGCCAGATGATGCGAATACAGAGTATGGATATATAAAGTTTTCTAAATCAAGAGATTGTAGTGCATATACAGTTGAAGAGTTTGTTGAAAAGCCTAATTTAAAAACTGCTAAATCCTATATATCTAAAGGAAATTACCTTTGGAATTCAGGTATGTTTATGTTCAAAGCAGGTGTTTTGATAGATGAGTTAAGCGTTCAAGAGCCCGATATTGTGAGTAAGGTGAAATTTTCAGTTGATAATGCAGACAAGAATCTATGTTTTGTTAGTTTGGATAAAAATGTATTTGCATCATTGCCATCAAATTCTATTGATTGTGCTTTAATGGAGAAGTCTAATAATGTAATGGTGGTATCTCTTGATGCAGGCTGGAGTGATATTGGAGCATGGAGTGCATTATATGACATCAGCGAGAAAGACAATAATGGTAATGTTATTAAAGGTGATGTTATTATTCAAGAAACAAGTAATAGTTATATTAATACTAATCATCGTATGGTAGTAGCTATTGGCATAGATGATTTGGTTATTGTTAATACTCCTGATACAACTTTTGTTGCAAGAAAAGATAAAGCGCACAAGATAAAAGCCATTGTTGATAAATTAAAAGCAAATGATTGAAAAGAATAGATGAGGCCTTATTACTTATAGAATTTGTCACTTAAACAATATAATGAATATTGAAAAATGACATGTATTTGGGCAATACTGTTAATAAATTTAATAATTTTATGGAAAATGAAAAATGAAAAAGGCATTAATTACCGGGATAACTGGTCAGGATGGATCTTATTTAGTGGAATTTTTATTAGAAAAAGGTTATGAGGTTCATGGAATTAGGCGAAGAGCATCTTCATTTAATACGCAGCGTATTGATCATATAATTCAAAATCAAAATAAAAGTTCACAAAATTTCTTTTTGCATTATGGCGATTTAACAGATAGCTCTAATTTGACTCGTATTTTGAAAGAGGTTAGGCCTGATGAGGTTTATAACTTAGCGGCACAGTCTCATGTTGCAGTAAGTTTTGAGGTGCCTGAGTACACAGCAAACGTTGTGGCAGTAGGAACCCTAAGATTATTAGAAGCAATTCGATTATTGGGTTTAGAGAAAAAAATTCGTTTTTATCAAGCGTCAACCTCTGAATTATATGGAGAAGCCCAAGAAATTCCTCAAACAGAAACAACGTCATTCTACCCAAGGTCCCCTTATGCGGTAGCTAAAATGTATGCTTATTGGATTACAGTTAACTATCGAGAGTCTTATGGAATTTATGCTTGTAATGGAATTTTATTTAATCACGAATCACCAAAAAGAGGAGAGACTTTTGTAACACGTAAGATTACTAATGGACTTGCTAATATTGCACAAGGTTTAGAAAGCTGTCTTTATATGGGCAATATTAATGCTTTACGTGATTGGGGCCATGCTAAAGATTATGTTCGTATGCAATGGATGATGCTCCAACAAGAGGCCCCTGATGATTTTTGTATCGCAACAGGAGTTCAGTATTCTGTGCGTAAATTTATTGAATGGTCTGCATTAGAACTTGGTATCACAATTCGTTTTGAAGGAGATGGTCTTGATGAGGTTGGAATAGTGGATTCCATTGAAGGCACTGATGCCCCTGCTTTGAAACCTGGCGATGTTCTAATTAGAGTAGATAAGCGCTATTTTAGGCCTACAGAAGTTGAAACATTACTTGGTAGTCCAAAAAAAGCAAAAGATAAACTAGGTTGGGAGCCAGAAATTACAGTCCAAGAGATGTGTGCGGAGATGGTTAAGCACGATCTGGAAAATGCCAAGAAAAATATTCTATTAAAAAATAATGGTTACCAAGTTAACATTCCTAAAGAATAATTAAAGAAATTGATTAAATGAAAATAATAGCAGAAATTGGAATTAATCATGATGGCTTAATTGAGAAGGCTAAGAAATTAATTGACGAATCTTTTCAGAGTGGTGTGAACGCAATCAAGTTTCAGTATAGAAATTTAAATAATACTTACTCTGATAATGCTAAAGAGATTGGCGATGAAATTTTATCAAAAGAAATTAATAGAAACTATTTGTCTCCAAATAAATTAATTGATTTATCTAAGTATGCAAAAGCATTAGGATTAGAAGTAGGCATTAGTTTTTTTGATAAAAAAGATATTCAAGATTTTGATGAAATGATCAAGATCTTTGATTTTTTTAAAATTCCCTCGGTGGAATTGACTAATAGCAATTTGATTGATGCACTGCTTGGGTTTAATAAGCATTTGTATATTTCTCTTGGTACACATAATGAATCTGAAGTTATTAGTGCTTTAGGAAGACTCCCTTCTGCTGGAGGATGGACTCCAATGCATTGCATTTCAAATTACCCATGCACATTAGAGAATGCACAATTGGGATATATTACCTACCTACAAGACAAATGGGGTTTGGATGTTGGCTATTCAAGTCATGATGATGATTGGGAGGTGTGTTTATTGGCGATGCAAATGGGCGTGACTGTTATTGAAAGGCATATCACATTAGATCGAAAGGCAAATGGTCTTGATCATTCCTCAAGCTCCATTCCAAATGATTTCCTAAAAATGTCATATTTTTCCAAGTCAATGTCAGAAATTTTGTCTGGAAATTCACCTAGATTAGCAAATCAAGGAGAGTTACTTAATAGACAGAATCTTGGCCGGTCTTATTATGTAGTAAGTGATTTTTTAGAAGGGGACCTGTTAGATATGTCTAACCTAGAATATCGTTCTCCCCATACTGGGATTGATAAGACAAATATTAAAGAATATATTTCAAGACCTTTAAAAAGAAGTATAAAAAAAGGCACTGTTCTTAACAAAAGTATATTTGAAGAAGATTTTCCTATCTCAGATAAGGTTATTAATACTGCAAAAGAGATGCAGTTATCTTTGCCAGTTAGATTGCATGACTATAAAAAAATGGAATCTATGTTTCCAATTGGTGCATTCGAGTTTCATTTATCTTTTGATGAGGTTTTGTCAGATATAGATATAACCAATATTAATCCAGATAATAAATATAGCATACATCTACCAGATTATATTAACCCAACACAGCTAATAGACCCATTTTCAAAGGACGTTAGTCAGAAAAAAGACAGTTTGAAGATTTTAGATAGGACAGTTGAATTTGCAAAAGAACTGCAAGAGTTAACAGGTGAAAAAGTACCTGTGGTTGGTAGTTTTTCAATTGTTCATTCTAACAGAGAGAGATTTTTTGAAGATCATAGCGCCTTACTAAAGAAATATCTACTTCATGGAGTGGAAATTACACCTCAATGGTTGCCTCCAATTGCATGGTATTTTGGTGGATCTATTGGTTTAAATGTGATGAATAAATATAAAGATGTCGAATATCTTAGACTTCATGAGCTGGGTATTTGTATGGACATATGTCATTTAATATTGGGTAGAAATTATTATAACTTTTCTACAGGTGATATTATTGATAATTTGAAGAATCAAATAAAGCATATTCATATTGCAGATGCAACGGGCATTGATGGAGAGGGTTTGGCGATAGGAGATGGAGACCCTGAAAATATTGCCTTAATTGAACAAATATTACATTATGACTGCTTAAAAGTTATAGAGGTCTGGCAAGGACACCTTGATAATGGGGCAGGATTCAAACAAGCTTTAGTTAAATTGACTGAAATATATGAAAGTAAGTAAACCTACAGCATTTATTGCTGGTATTGGTGGACAAGATGGCGCCCATCTTGCAGATTATTTATTGAAACTAGGCTATAAAGTTTATGGAGGCTTTCGAAGTAGTGCCACTAACAAAGTGTGGCGCACTGACTATTTAGGAATTACGGATAAAATTGATTTTTTTGAATTCCACTTGGAGAATTTTCAGTGCATAATTGATGTATTCAAGAAAATTCAACCTGACGAAATATATAATCTTGCGGGAGAAAGTTTTGTATCTGATTCATTTCACCATCCTAATCATACGATAGAAATTAATACACAGGGCACTGTAAATATACTTGAAGCAGCTAAACTTGCATCTCCTGATTCAAAGATTTTTATTGCATCAAGTTCTGAAATTTTTGGACAAAATAAAGATGGTGGTAGCATAAATGAAAAAAGCACTAAAAGTCCTTTAAATCCATATGCTATTTCAAAATTATCAGCAGATTATTTTGTTAAATTGTATAGAGAACAGTGTGGCCTGTTTGTTTGTTCGGGTATATTGTTTAATCATGAGGGGCCTCTAAGGAGTGAACATTTTGTTACAAGGAAGATTTCGCACAATATGGCTCAAATAAAATTAGGTAACCAAGAAAGTTTTAAATTAGGGGGGTTTGGCTCTGCTAGGGATTGGGGGGCAGCGGTAGATTATGTTAAAGCCATGCACCTTATGCTTAAATCTGAACAACCGAATGACTATGTTATAGCTACTGGAAAGTTAACAACAATTAGAGAAGTAGTTGAGATATGTGCAAATTTTGTGGGCTTTGATCCTGTGTTTAAAGGTGATGGTGATAAAGAAATTTGTACAGACAGAAAGAGTGGAAATGTATTGGTCTCAGTATCTTCTGATTATTATAGGTCTTTTGATACAGCTCCAATGACTGGTGATGCAACTCTAATAAAAGAAGCATTAGGCTGGAGTCCGAAACAAACTTTAGAACAAATGATGCATAGCATGATAGAGGCTGATTTATATCGTATAGAGCAAAAAATTGCTTCTATATAGTATTTGATAATAGAATATTAATAAAATGTTAAGTAAACTAAAATGTGCTCCAACTGATTTAATACAAGATGTTTTGATTCAGCTAGATCAAGATCATAAAAAGTTCGTAGTGTGTGTAGATAGCTCTAATCGTGCTATTGGAGTGGTGACAAACGGTGATATAAGAAAAGCTTTTTTAGAAAATGTCAATATAGCAGATACAATTGACAAGATATATAATACTGATTTTGAATATTTAAATCTTGACTCTTCCTTTGATGAAGTATGTGAATTGTTCAGACTTTCTGATAGAAGTTTTTTACCTATTATCAATAAAAATAAAGAGTTGATCAATATTCTAACTAAGGCGCAGTTCCATATTATTTGTTTAGAGAACATCACATTTGATTTAGGAGATGATTTTTCTAAACTTGATTCTGTGATAACAGAACATGATGTATATAATCGTCCATGGGGGTTTTATAAAAGCACACTCTTAACTACTCATGCGCAAGCAAAGATTATAACTGTGTTACCTCACTCTGAGCTGAGTTTACAAAAGCATTTAAAAAGAGAAGAGCATTGGGTCTTTATTAAAGGTTTTGGTAGGGTTATTTTAAATAACAAGGTTATTGATGTTAATCCAGGAAAATATATTCATATACCAAAAGAATGCAAACATCAAATTATAAATAATAGTGATGAAAATCTTATTCTTTCAGAGGTTCAATTGGGGGATTATTTTGGAGAAGACGATATTATTCGATATGCTGATAAATATGGTAGACACTTGAAAGGAAATACAGCTAATAACTTTTAGGTATTAAAGTTGTATGTATTGTTTATAAACCCAACGAAATAAACTAAAATGGAGAGCAAATAAATGGAAAAATCAGATATTGCAGTATGGTCATGTGCAAGAACAGGAAGTCAGCGTTGTAAGCGAAAAATGGTACGACCATTTTCAGGCACTTCATTGACAGATATTTGCCTGAAAAAACTATCTAAACTCGATATGAAAACTTTTTTTGCTGGGTATGAGCCTTTATTCAAGGAAAAATGTGATGCTCATGGTGTGTCTTTTGTGCAAAGAACTGAAAAATCTTCTCTAACTGAAAAATCAGCTTTAGAGATTTATGATTTTATTGCAGACCAGCCGTATGAATATTTTTTGATGATTAATGCGTGCCAACCTTTCTTAACAGTAGAAACTATTTCAAAGTTTATTGAGGTCTGTATTGAAGATGAAAAGCCTAAATTTGGGGTTATTAAGAATAAAAATTATTTTACAGATACAGATGGAAATCCATATAACTTTAGTAAAGATTTGAAGTTGATGAACACCAAGAAGGTTGATCCAGTATATGAATTCGCTCATTCACTTTATTTTTTTAAAAAGTCCTACTTTCTTGAAAATGGAAGATACTGGGATTGGAATGATGTGCGTTATATTGAAATTAATGAGGGAGTGGAAACTTTTGACATTGATACAGAAGAAGACTTCAAAATGGCAGAGGCAATGTGGAAAGGTGGCTTAAGTTTAAAATGAATTTTCATGCAGCCCGTTTAGAAATCATGCAAATACACAATAAAAGTCCAATTTGATATTTCAATAGTGGCTGAAAAAATATTATGAAATTAGATATATTTAAAAAATCAACAGTAATAGTTACTGGTCATACTGGTTTTAAGGGAACTTGGCTTTCAATATGGTTGAAGCAGCTAGGTGCAACAGTTCACGGAGTTTCATTTGATATCCCATCTAATCCATCCCACTTTAGGGTAGCAAATCTTTCTAGCCAGATAGTAGATCATAGGCTTGATGTCCGTGATTCTGAATCTCTTGAAGCTTTAGTTCAAGAGATTCAGCCAGATTTTGTTTTTCATTTGGCTGCTCAAGCACTAGTTCGTCCTTCTTATGAAAACCCTTTAGAAACTATTTCTACAAACGCACTTGGAACTGCAAGTCTTCTTAATGCATTGCGAAGTCTTGAAAAATCTGTTGTTGCTATTATGATTACAAGTGATAAGGCTTATGATAATTTTGAGTGGGTTTGGGGTTATCGAGAAACTGATCGTTTAGGTGGTAAGGATCCATATAGTGCTTCTAAGGGTATGGCAGAACTAGTGATCCGTAGCTATGTTGAATCGTTTTTTAATTCTTCAGACTCTAACATACGTGTTGGTATTGCAAGAGCTGGAAATGTTATTGGTGGGGGAGATTGGGCTCTTGATCGAATTGTACCTGACTGCATGCGAGCTTGGTCTTTAAATAAAACTGTTGATATTCGAAGTCCTCAAGCAACTAGGCCTTGGCAGCATGTCCTAGAGCCACTTAGTGGATATCTGGCTTTAGCTTCAGAGCTTGAAAAAAATAACCAATTTCATGGCGAGGCATATAATTTTGGACCTGCGTCTAATCAAAATTATCCAGTCTCTGAGTTGATAGATGAGATGTCAAAGTATTGGGATCATATCCAGTGGAATGATGTTTCTAATTCCAAGGGACATGTTCATGAAGCGGGATTACTTAAGTTAAATTGTGATAAAGCTTTATTTGATTTGAATTGGCGTCCAACATTACAATTTTCTGATACAGTCAAAATGACAGTTGAATGGTATAAGCATTATTATCAAAATAGTAACCAGTCAATTTATGATATATCTCTCTCTCAAATTAATGATTACACCTTATCGGCAAAATTACAAGACATTAGTTGGAGTAATTAATGACTATAACTGGAGTTACTACCACCCCGCTTTCAATCATAGATACAAAAGGTGG
>Ga0209482_1002251_pt1 | contig 12161 bp, 8 predicted proteins | sample CoawatmetaG10DNA_FD_187512 | JGI IMG/M metagenome (GOLD analysis project Ga0209482, IMG submission 187512) | Marine microbial communities from the West Antarctic Peninsula - Coastal water metaG104-DNA (SPAdes) (version 2) | ecosystem: Environmental > Aquatic > Marine > Coastal ...
GTTGAAGAGTGGCTTGGTCCACATCTACCCAGCCACCTTCATTTGAAATTGGACTTGATTTTATAAAGTCAGGGGCACACTGTGGTGGGCAGACGTGTATCATGTCAAACTTTTTCTCTATAACTTCCGCCTCGGATCCTTCCTTGTTTACTTTAAACCAAGCTGTCTTATTTGCACCATCTATCTTCACTAAATTATGACCAAAATCTAAGTTAATTTTATATTTTTTTACATATTCCATAAGTGGTGGAACGTAGGGTGCACACCCAAAAAGCACTGGGCCTGCATTGCAAAAAGAAATGTTCATTTTGTTCAGTTGGCTATTTTTCAACCAATGGTCACAAGATAAGTACATTGCTTTTTGTGGTGCTCCTGCACACTTTATTGGCATTGCTGGTTGGGTAAAAATAGCTTCTTTCCCCTTCATCTCTTGGACAAGTTTCCAAGTATAAGGGGCGAGATCATAGCGATAATTTGAAGTTACTCCATTCTTTCCAAGGGTTTCATTTAGCCCTTCTATTGCTTCCCAATCTAGTTTTAAACCACACGCGACCAATAGGATTTTGTATTTGAGAGACGAGCCATCTGACAATGTAACTAAGTTTTGCTCTGGTTCAAATTTAGTCACAGATCCTTTAATCCGTTTAACTCCCGATGGCCATACAGAGATCGTATCGCGTCGGGTTTCTTCTTTATTAAAGATACCTGCGCCAACCATTGTCCAACCAGGTTGATAGTAATGATCATCCGATGGTTCAATGATAGTTATCTCTAACGACCGGTTTCTTTTTAGAAGACTTGTGGCTGTTGCAATGCCACCGGCACCACCACCCACTATTAAAATCTGATTTGTACTATCCATTACTACTCCCCCCACTAGGTATAATCAAATGTTCAGATATATTAATATGACTTGTCAATGGAACTCGTGAGGACGTTACGTCAAATTATAGCTATAAGAAAATGCTTCTTTTGCGAGTTTAATTTAAAGTTTTTATTGTGATAGCTTTATCAATTTAATAAGTTAAACATCTAATAAAGTTGTTAAGTCAAACTTCTGTAAAGGAAAGACCAAATGAAGATTTTTATTCTCACTTTGAATTTTATTTTAATTTTCGCGCTGCCCATTAAAGCTGATATTTTTGTTAAGAATGCATTTGCGATAACTAGCACACCAATGGCTAAATCAGGTGCGATCTTTATGACAATTGATAATAATGGTAATTATGATGATCAATTGTTATCGGTATTTACAGATATATCAAAAATGTCTCAACTTCATACGCATAAGATAGAAGGTGATATAATGAAGATGGTTCACGTTCATGAAGGATTTAAAATAGGTGCGCAAAGTCATACTAAATTAGAGCGAGGTGGAAGTCACGTTATGTTGATGGGCATCAGTAGAGTTTTAAAAGTAAATGAATTATTTTCTTTGATCCTAAAATTTAAAAATGCTGGAACTATTGAGATTCAAGTGCCATATCATGGCACTGGACAGAAAAAGGTTAAAATGAAACATAACACTGAAGACAATGGGGGTGACTATTAATATTTTTGGTATAATAAAAGGTAAAGAACCTTTCAGAATAATAAATTCTAATGTATAAAGTAATTAAGTAATTGAAACTCGAGTTATAGTTAAAAAGGATAATAAAAATGGCATTTAATCTTCCAGAATTACCTTATCAGCACGACGCACTGTCTGATTTGGGGATGAGTAAAGAAACTTTAGAGTTTCATCATGACTTACACCATAAAGCGTATGTGGATAACGGTAATAAGTTGATTGCTGGCACAGAGTGGGAAGGAAAGACTTTAGAGGAAATAATCACTGGGACTTATAACAATACGGCAGTGGCTCAAAATGGTATTTTTAATAATATTTCTCAGTTGTGGAACCATAATCAATTTTGGGAAATGATGGGTCCATCAGGAAAGAATATACCATCTCATTTGGAAAGTAGGATAAAAGACTCTTTTGGATCAGTCGAGAAATTTAAAGGGGAATTTTGTGCAGCTGGTGTTGGTCAGTTTGGCTCTGGTTGGTGTTGGCTAGTGCTTGATACTGATGGTGGTTTAAAGATAACCAAGACTGAAAATGGTGTGAACCCTATTTGTTTTAATCAAGTTGCATTGCTAGGCTGTGATGTTTGGGAACACTCTTATTATATTGATTTCAGGAATAAGCGACCAGTATATTTAGCAAACTTTCTTGAAAAATTGGTCAATTGGGAGAATGTAGCAGAGCGCCTAGGTTCTAATTAAAAATAGACAATAATATTGTTGTTTAATGGAGTGCTTGCAAGCTTGTCTCTAAATCTGCAACAGAGTCCATAACTTGAAATTTGCCTAATAGATCTGAATCAGCAAAGTCTTGTTTGATCATATGTTCTATTAGGTGGATTAAAGGATCCCAGTAGCTGTCAATGTTTAACAAATAGACTGGTTTTTTATTTATTCCCAATTGAGTCCACGTTAAGATTTCAAAAAATTCATCAAGTGATCCTGCCCCACCAGGTAGGGTCACAATAACGTTACTATTTGTGAACATTATTTTTTTCCTATCGTGCATGTTTTCTGTCACAATAAATGAGGTCAGATCAGTCTTGCCAACCTCCTTTTGTAATAGATGTTCAGGAATAACTCCGAATGTTTCTCCACCATTATTTTGACAGCTCTTGGCAAGAACTCCCATTAGCCCAATATCACCAGCTCCATAAACTAACCGCCATCTATTTTTTGCTAACATCTGACCAGTTTCTTCAGCTGCTTTTTTAAACTCCTTATTTTTCCCATAACGTGATCCACAAAATACACAAATTGAAAATTTAAAAGAATTCATTGCAAATAATCCATAACTCTTGTTTGTCATAGTTCTGTTAATTATGTTATGATGATGTTAATTGGAAAAATAAACAAGTCTTAATGGGCCTTAGAGTCCTTAAGACTTGTAAGACATAGACGTATGGATTGAGTAAATAGTGAAAAATAAGCTAATTTCTACAGAAAATATAACGTTATTGCTAGTTTTAATAGTTGGTATTTTGATAGCTGTAATAGTTTATCAAAATGATCCGGTTATTACTTCTAAAATAACGTCTGATAATGTTGTTGAAAGTACTGAACTTCAAATTCCTAAGACAGAAGAATTAAAGGATAGCGATGAAGTTACTAAGTCACTTGAGTCTGAAAGTGCTGAAACGAATGAACCGTCTGAAAATGCAAATATTGAACCAAGTAAGATTCCATCACCAAAATTTGATTTATTTAGTGTAGATCAATCAGGTTCTGCTACTATCGTTGGAAAAGGTTTAGCTGGAGAAAGTTTGGATATCATAATTGATGGAAAGGTTGTTTCGAAAATAATTCCAGATAATAACGGTGACTTCGCTACTATCTTGGACATTGGTATTTCTAAAACACCACGCTCCTTAACCTTGAGAACGACACATTCTGACGGAAGAGTGGTTGCTTCTGAAGAAACGGTTTTAATTACCCCTATTTTGAAAACGGGTAGTCAAGAAGAAACATCAACTACCAGTGACAGCGCCAGTGCTAGTGACAGCGCCAGTGCTAGTGACAGCGCCAGTGCTAGTGACAGCGCCAGTGCTAGTGACAGCGCCAGTGCTAGTGACAGTGCCAGTGCTAGTGCTAGTGACAGTGACAGTGCTAGTGACAGTGACAGTGCTAGTGACAGTGACAGTGACAGTGACAGTGCTAGTGACAGCGCCAGTGCTAGTGACAGCGCCAGTGCTAGTGACAGCGCCAGTGCTAGTGACAGCGCCAGTGCTAGTGACAGCGCCAGTGCTAGCCCCAGTGCAATTGTTACAGCAAGTAGTGGTTCATCTAATGATGAAGTAAAGTTAAAGCCGACTTCATCATCTGAATTGGATTCTAAGTTATCAGATGATTCTGAAACCACTGATGTCTCAATAGCAATTGTGTCTTCAAAAGAAATAAGAGTAATCTCACCCGCCTTACAAAGTAATGCTCCTAAAGTGCTGGACGTTATAATTGATGCTATTTCTTATGATGAAGAAGGCGAGGTTCTATTGACAGGAAGGGGCATAGAGGACCAACACATACGCATATATGTGGATAATAAACCGATAAAAACTAGCTCAATAAAAGCAGATGGCACCTGGAGCTTGGATCTGGAGGAAATAGATGCAGGTGTATATATTTTGCGTATAGACCAATTAGATTCTGATGGGGTGGTAACCTCAAGAACCGAAACCCCTTTTCAAAAAGAAACTTCAGACGTCGCAAAACAAATGGCGGCATTACAAAATAATAATAACGAAGAAATTTCCCCAAATGTAGGCATTGGATTGTCGACAGTTATAATTCAACCAGGGTATACTTTATGGGCCGTTGCGAAGAAAACATATGGGTTAGGCATGCAATACGTTCGAATATATCACGCTAATAAAGATCAAATTAGGGACCCAGATTTGATTTACCCGGGTCAGATATTTAAGCTACCAGAATAGTAGTATTGAATAATTAATTGCATTAAAAATTTACAATTGAGTACTACTTAGTTAACGCAGGTATCGAGAATTTATGTCAAACTCCGTAAAAAACAAAACCGCTGGATCTACAAGCTCTAATTGGCGCACTGTAAAAAGAGTTACGCCTTATCTTTGGCCAAAGGCTAGCGAACAATTTTGGGTCAAACGCCGCGTTGTTCTTGCCATGCTAGCTTTAACTCTTTCAAAAATAATCGCCGTTGCTACGCCATTTTTATTTAAAGCTGCAGTTGATGGTTTAGCAAAAGTTGGTGAGTCTAATGATGCATTGATGTTACTCTTGGGCGCTGGTGGATTAATGTTCGCTTATGGGTTTTTTAGATTATCTAGTGTTGGATTTGGTGAGTTACGAGATGCTATTTTTGCCAGAGTTGGGCAAAGGGCTTTAAGGTCTTTGGCATTGGAAACTTTTGAACACATCCACGCATTATCCTTAAGATATCATATCTCTAGAAAAACAGGTGGTCTGAGTAGAATAATTGAGCGTGGTGTGAAAGGTGTTGATTTTTTATTAAGATTTATGCTTTTTTCGATTATTCCCTTGTTAATTGAATTAACATTAGTTGCTACTATTTTATTTATCGTATTTGACGTTTGGTATTTAGCAGTAATATTAGTGACAATTACTTTATACATTTGGTTCACATTCACTGTTTCGGAGTGGCGTTTAAAAGTCCGCCAAGAAATGAATAGGCAAGATACTGATGCTAATCAGAAAGCTATAGATAGCCTTTTAAACTTTGAAACGGTCAAATACTTTAATGCCGAAAAAGTGGAAGCAGCCAGATACGATTCTTCTATGCGGTTATATGAAGCTGCAGCATTAAAGACATCGTACTCACTTTCATTTTTAAACTTTGGACAGGCATTTCTTATTACAAGTGGGTTAGTGACTGTCATGGTGATGGCTGCATTTGGTGTGCAGAGTGGTGACCTTACGGTTGGGGATTTTGTATTGGTAAATGCTTACATGATACAGATTACGATGCCTTTAAATTTTTTGGGTACGGTTTATAGAGAAATTAGACAAGCACTTGTTGATATGAGTGAGATGTTTGATCTTCTCGAGCAACCACCTGAAGTTACTGATGATGAGAATGCATATGATTTGGTTGTTAGAGAAGGATTGATCGACTTTAAGGACATTACATTTGGGTATGAGAAAAATAGAGTAATCTTAAAGAACTTTAATTTATCCGTGGGTGCTGGTCAAAATATTGCTATCGTAGGAACGACGGGCTCTGGCAAGTCAACCATTGGGCGTTTGTTATTTAGATTTTACGATACGGATAAGGGAGCTTTATTTATTGATGGTGTCGATATTAAAGAGGTTACCCAGTCTAGTCTTCATTCAGCAATTGGGATTGTTCCTCAAGATACTGTTTTATTTAACGATACTATCTATTATAATATTGCATACGGAAATACTGAAGCAAGTTATGATAAAGTTATAGAGGCAGCCAGAGCTGCAAAAATGCATGAATTTATTTCTAATTTACCTGATGGATATGATACGACAGTTGGCGAACGGGGGTTAAAATTATCTGGAGGTGAAAAGCAGAGGGTAGGTATTGCCAGAACATTGCTAAAAAATCCTCCCATTTTGTTATTAGATGAGGCAACATCATCGTTGGATACTGAGACTGAAAACAGCATACAGGACAGTTTAAATAAAATGTTAGAAGACAGAACGGTAATCACCATTGCCCACAGACTTTCAACAATAGTTAAGAGTGATCTTATCGTTGTTTTAGAAAATGGTGAAATTGTAGAGCAAGGAACACACATTGAACTTTTAGATTTAAAACGCCGTTACAGTAAAATGTGGAAACGGCAAGCAAATGAGCAAGAGGTTGAAGTTTAAAATTAAGCAATTATTATGGGTGTTTAAACTTATTCTTCATCCAAAGTCCACAAAATCTCCTGCTCTTTATTATTTTTAACTAACTTACGTAGGTTAAAATCTTCTTTCAATTTTCTCCCTTGAGCATCACGAATAATATTTATTCTGAATATTGAATAAATACCATAAGACCCTCGTTTTACCCATTCACGAAGGGCAAGCATAGAGGGTGTAAAAATAAGAGTTAATACTGTTGCGGTCCCTAAACCAAAGACAACGGCTGTCGCCAATTGCTTCCACCAAAGTGCTGTTGGGCTATCAACGGTATATCCACCGTTAAAAAAATCTAGTGACAGGCCATACATCATAGGAGTTAGACCTGCCATTGTGGTAATAGTAGTTAATAAAACTGGACGAATGCGATCTTCTGCTGTTCTTACGATTGCTTCCAGTTTTGGCATGTATGTTGAGTATTCCTGATATGTATCAATTAATACAATGTTATTATTTACGACGATTCCTGCTAGAGCGACGATACCAGTTCCTGTCATAATAACTGAGAAGTTTTGATCCATTACCATCATACCCACAAGCACCCCTGTGGTTGATAGTATTACTGCCAACAAAACTAGGACCGAGTTATAAAAGGAATTAAATTGGGCTAACAAAATTACAAACATCAATCCAAGTGCTGCCATGAATGCGCTTTGCAGAAATTCTTGGCTTTCTGCCTGCTCTTCATCGTCTCCTGTCCACTCAAAAGAGATACCATTCTCAAGTGGCATTTTGGTTTCCAACCATTCGGTTAAAAGTAAAATACGTTCAGTCGGTGTGATTAAAGTGTTTGTTGCATTTTTAAGGTTAGGCTCTACATCTGCTTTGATGTCAAAATATCTTTCGCCGCCTACTCGATTAATTTGTGCTAATTTCTTCACTGGAGTTCGAGATATAAAATTTGATAATGGAATTAAACCTGATGGGGTCCGAACCTTTAAGGAATCAATTGTACTTAGGAGTCTATCTTTTTTTGGTAGCCTAACCCTAATATCAATTTCTTCATCTGAACTGTCTACTCTCATTGTATCAAGTAATAATCCGCCAGTGACTAGTTGCACCATAACACCCACAGTAACAACATCTGCCCCGTAGCGCCCAGCTTTTTCAACATCAACATCTATTTGCCAATCTATTCCTGGTTCAGGCAGATTGTCTTCAATTTTGATTAATCCTTTAGTTCTTTCAAATTCTTCACGCACAGTATTTGCTGATTTTGTTAGCGCATCAAAATCGTTACCTTTTATTCGCAAATGCACTGGTTTAGATGATCCTGGTCCCACTTCTTGTTCTCTGATTTCTGATCTTATTCCTGGAATAGTGTTAAGGCGATCTTGCAGAGTAACTAATATATCCTTGCCTTTTAAGCCGGCAGCACGTTTGTCCCAAGCAGTTAACTCAATTTGAATTTGCCCTATCGTATCGCCAGGTGGACCATCTGGATTGAATTGATCCAAACCGCCATCGCCTGCAAATGCAAATACTGAGTTCACTCCTTCTACACCGATTATCAGCTTTTCAGCTTCTTTCATAATGTTGTCTTTTTCATAAACCGATAGGTTCCCTCTAGCTTGAATGTAAGCAATGGCTCTTTCAGGATCCGTTTCGACGAAAAACTCGACCCCTTTCCCACTTTGAGAGAATAGAGTAAAAATTAGTACTACGGTTGCTATTACTGAACCAATTGAAATGATTGGCATGATTGGATTGCCTGTTAATAGGCTTATAAACTTTCCAAATACTGTTCTTCTATATTCACTATCAATACGTTTTTTAATTCTGAGGGGCTTAATAGAACCCACACCAATTGAAATAAGTGAGGATCCCACTAAAATTGTAATGGTAATCGTAAAAAATGATTGAATACTTTGCTCACCGGATGAGTTTTGAAATAGGTAAGTAGGATTTATTAATTGCATTAAGCCAGCATATAGTGAAGCAGTTCCAATCAAGATTATAAAAATTCTGAATAACCAATGCCTTTCTCTTAACCTTAATGCTCTGAGCTCAAAGACTTGTGAAAGTCTTCCTGCTACACCGCCAACAACTGGCAAATATATTAATGCGACTATCAGTGATGCAGATAAAACGAATATTAATGTTACAGGTAGCATCCCCATGAATTCCCCAGGAACCCCTGGCCAAAATAACATTGGCAAAAACGCGCATAGAGTAGTTGCTGTGGAGCTGACAATCGGCCAAAACATACGTTTTGCTGCGTCACCATAAGCTTTCATTGGTTCAACTGAAGCTTGTATTCGTTTATCGGCATACTCCACTACCACTATCGCACCATCAACCAGCATCCCAACTGCTAGAATCAATCCAAACATTACCATGTTTGAAATTGATATTCCCATGACAGCCATTAGCGCGAAGCATAATAAAAATGATGTTGGTATTGCAAATCCTACAAGCAGGGCAGATCTCATCCCTAAGGAGGCTAGTACAACTATCATTACTAGTGCAATAGCTGTCAAAACAGAACTTTCAAGTTGCCCAACCATGCCTTCTACTTCTTTTGATAAGTCCATAGCAAAATTTACACTAACACTTTGCTTAAGCTCACTTGGCCATTTGTCTCGTACAGATAAAACTTTCTTTTTCACCACGGCAACGGTGTCAATAATATTAGATCCCTTACGTTGAATAATCTGGAGTGCTACGGTTTTCTCGCCGTTGAATCTGGCTGTTCCTCTTAAATCTTCAAAAGTTAATTTTATATCTGCAAGCTCTCCTAATGTAACAATACTGTCGCCATTTACTTTCACAGGTAGGTTATAAACATCTTGTGCCTCGTTAAAAGATGAAGGAATTTTAACACTAAAAGCGCCACTCTCAGTTTCAACATTACCTGCAGCTATTAGCTTATTATTATTTGTTACGACACTTATTAGCTCACCTGCTGTAACATTGTAGCTCTCAAGGCGAAGTGGGTCTATTATCACCTCTAACATTTCTTCTCTATGACCTGCCAATCCAACTTCTAATACTTCTGGTAGGCTTTCCACCTCAGTTTGTAGACTTTTTGCTGCCTGCAATAGTGTTCGTTCGGGTAATTCTCCTGAAAGAGAGACAACTAAAATTGGAAATTGTGAAAGATTTATTTCATTTACGGTGTATTTGTCTGCTCCATTAGGAAAACTTGCTTCTACCTTTGACATTTTGTCACGGATATTTGCGATAGTAGCGTCTTTATCCCAATCAAATTCAAATTCTAGAATTAAAGCTCCATAATTTTCGGCTGCTAGGCCGGTCATACGTTTAATTCCGTCTAATTCTTTTAAGTTGGTTTCCATCGGCTTTACTAGAAGTTTTTCGCTATCTTGGGCCGAAATCCCCGCAAACGGCACTGAAACAAAAACCACTGGTATATCAATGTCTGGTGAGCCTTCTTTGGGAAGTCCAAGATATGCAAAGGTTCCTGCTGCAATTGACATTATTACAAAAGTAATAATCATTCTTGCACGAAAAATGGCCCAATCAACTAAGGAATTCATCGATTTACTCCTGATAAGTCGTTAAAACTTTACGACCATCTATCACATATTCTTGGCCAACAACGATGACTTCAATTTTTTCGGGCAATCCTGATAGCCAAATTCCGTCACTGGTATCTCGAACTATTTTAACTTTGTAAAATTTTGCCAAGCCATCAACTACTGCACGGATTCCTAAGTCTCCATTATTATTTAGCGTCATTGCTGATTGAGGGAGTAAGTGTGCTCTTTCACCAGATGTGCTGATAAAAATTTCAGCTGTTCCACCTGCACGAATTTTACCATTTGGATTAGGCACTTCTACTTCAACTCTAAAAGTTCGTGTCATTGGATCAGCGGTAACAGCTACGTAGGTAACCTGACCTTGAACTATGTTATCATTAGCCAAACGAGCTCCTGCAACAGCGCCAAGTAATAATTTGTCTACTTCTGTTTCTGCTACGAAACCTACGAGTTTTATTGGATCTAGCTTAACTATTCTTGCGCACTCTGATCCTGGCTGCAAAAGACTACCCAGCTCTGCGACATCTGACCCAAGTAATCCAGAGAAAGGAGCGTATATCTTTAAACGCTCTATCTCTTTTTCAGCTAATTTAACATTTGCTTCTGCACTTTGAAGCGAAGCTCTTCTTGCAATTGCTTTAGTTTCAGAACCATATCCACTTTCTGCTAATCTTGAAGCAGCGTTATTATTAACTTGTGCTTCTACGAGCCTTGCATTTGCTTCTGCTAACCTTACAGAGCGTGTGCCAACATTTAATTCACAAAGTAGTTGATTTTGCTCTATTCTTATACCTTTTGAGAGAGGTTGGCTAATCACTAATCCTGAAGTTTGTGCGCGAACCACCACATTACGGGCGGCTTCAGTACGACCTCTCACAACCACACCACTTTCAACAATTTTAGCGTTAGAAAGTAATACTTTTACTGATATTGCATCAGATTTTTGAGCTGGAAGGTATCCAACTTCCTCTTTTTCTGTGATCTCTCCACCTGCCATTGCAATTAGAGATTCTCTTTCGAATGTGAGTAAGTATAAAGCCGTTGATATTAGTATTGCCGTAATTATTGGAAAAAATCGCATTTTGTTAAACACTTATATTGGATAATTTATATATAATCAGTACATATGCACGAAAGTTTGCTTAGGCAAGTAGCTTAACCAACTTACCGTCAGGTTAGAAAAACCAAAAATTAAGAGTTTTTTAGAATATTTCAGTTACGAGCTTCTCTTTTTTGTATTAATAACCTAATTAAGTTGTTAAAATATATCAATTGGATAAAAAAATACTTTGAAAATCAGTTATTTCTCTTGGCATTGTTACAAAACAAGGGGTAAACGAAATTTTAATAATTATTGGAGAGAAATGTGAGTGACACCGATTCATTTATTGAGGAAGTTTCTGACGAAGTTAGAAGAGACCGATTGTTTAAAATTTTCAAGAAATATGCCTGGGTGGCAGTGCTTATTGTTGTTTTATTAGTAGGTGGCGCTGCGTTCAATGAATATAGAAAAATATCGGACCAAAAACGTGCGGCAAATTTAGGTGACGAATTGTATCGCATAATGGAACTGGATCTTAATGTTCGCTTACCCTTGCTTGGAGACATTGATCCAAAACATTCAGATGGAAGAGCATTGGTTCAATTAATAAAAGCAAATACTTTTGCTGAGCTTGGAAATATTGAGGATGCGATTAAAGTTCTTGAAGATGTATCAGTCAATTCTGATTATAGTAGCATCTATAGAGAAACTGCAGATTTTAAATCGATTTTACTGTCTGATAGTAACTTGACTGAGAAACTTGAGAAATTGCAAACTTATACTCAGCCAGGTTCTGCATTTAGAAATATTGCATTAGAAGAGAAGTCTTTAATTCAAATACAACTTGGACAAATTAATGATGCAGCTATTACTTTAACTAACTTGCTTCAAGAACCGACCATTAATCAGGGTCAAGCTAAAAGATCATCTGATTTATTAAGAACATTAAGTGAGCCCAAAGGCGCAGATGCTCAAGATTGATACAACAAAATGCTGAATCTTATAAATAAAATATCACAAATTATTTGTCTCTTTAGTGGTTTGTTGTTTTTAAATAGCTGTAGTGAAGGGGAAGATACATTAGATGGACAACGTTTTGGATTAGATGTGTCATTAGAAACGAGTGAGTTACTTAGCTCTGGTGTGGAGCTGGATAAGCCGGATGACAAAAATAAATCTAAGCC
>Ga0209482_1002252_pt1 | contig 12157 bp, 16 predicted proteins | sample CoawatmetaG10DNA_FD_187512 | JGI IMG/M metagenome (GOLD analysis project Ga0209482, IMG submission 187512) | Marine microbial communities from the West Antarctic Peninsula - Coastal water metaG104-DNA (SPAdes) (version 2) | ecosystem: Environmental > Aquatic > Marine > Coastal ...
TGGCTATTGTATCTTTTGAAAAATATATATAATATTCATCATCTTCACCGCTTTTTCTATAAATAGGTTTATTAGGAACAAGCAAAGCACCCATTAATATTTTTTTTTCTTTTGATACTTCTGCTAGTTTTATTTCTTCAGAATTTAAAGCAATAAAATCTTCTTGTATTGCAGGACTTTCTACAATAGAGATAGCATCTATTCCCATCATCTCTTGTGATTCGTCTAGTATTAGTTCAACTATTTTCATATCTATATAACGATTAAATTTTTGTTTTTTGTATTTACAAGCTAGCCCCCTCTATTATGTTACGTTCTAGGCTTTGTGCTGTGGTTACATCGCTCGCAACCACAAAGGCTTTAACAGGAGAACCATTTTGCCCTGCGATTGCATCAGCCAATTGATTTGTTCCTGTTTGACCTACAATGTTAAATGAAGGAATTTGTGCTGCTTGTGGACTTGCTGTGCCTCCCCCCCCTACATCAGGTGAAGGTTGCCCTGCTAACGTAGGTAATTTGGTTGACCTTATGGCTTGAACCTGTTTAAAACCTGAAGCTATTGCAGCTCCCGCAGCAGCGACTCCTAATGCTGGGCCAACTACTGGAATACCAGCTAATGATTTATAACTAGCTTGAGCTGATTGAAAAGTGTCTATTGTAGCTGATGCTATTGCTGCCGCTTTTCCTGCCGCTGTCTCTTGACCTAATATTGTGGCTAAGTTATTTAATCCTCCTGAAATTATTTTTGCTTTTTGATCTTGTGTTAATTTTTCCCAATAAATTTCATTTTTAGCATTTTTTTGACTAAGTGAATTAATTTTATCAGATTGAGCTTTTTCTAAAGCCACAACATCAAGACCATTTTCTTTCGCTAAATTTATAAGATTAGCATAGTGTTCTTTTACTTTTATTATCTCTAAATTTCTTATATCATCTTCTTGTACTGCTGAAGCATCACGAATTTTTGTTTTTAAATCAGATAAAGCTTTTTCTGCATCTGATTCTTGTTTTGCATTTTCGGCATCTTTTCTTTTTTTTTCAGCAATAATTTTATTGTCTTCTGCTTGAATTTGTTTGGATATTGTATTTACTTCCCTTTGAACCTGTCTAGCAGTATTTGCTCTAGTTGCTTGTTGCCTATTAACCGCAGCAATAGCTTCAGCTTCTTTGGTTAAATTTTCTTTATTTGATCGACTAAAAGTATTTTCTGCTATTTGAGCATCTCTTCTTAATTCTAAAAATTCTGTTTCTTTATCTAGCAAACTGTCTTCTAATACTTGAGCATCTAATAACGCTTGTTTTCTTTCAGTAGCAGAAAATTCTTCCTCTTGTCTAGACTTTAATCTTAACAATGCAATTTCACTTTCTAGTTTACTTCTATCAACGACTAACGATCTTTCAATTTTATCAGCTTTTGCTCTCATATCAGCAACCGCTGCGGCAGCTTTACCTTCTTTTATCTGTTCTTCAGTAAATTTTTTAGTTGCATTAATTGCCTTTTCTGTCATACCTACGGTGTCTTCAATACCTAGTACTATTTTACCAGCAGCATTTGATGCTACTCCTGCGGCTTTTGTAAATTCACCTTGAAACACTAATTTAAGTGCTTTACCTAAAGCTGGCAAAAGCTCTATCACACCGACAACTCTATTAACTATTTGATCTTTTAATATTTTTCCAAAAGCAACAGCAGATTCTTTCGGGTTTTCAAATATTTTAATAATAGTTTCCCCAAAATCGGCTAATAAGTCAATTAAATTACCAGTTAAAGCACCAATTACTGTCATTATTTTTGCAAACTTATTTTGACCTTCTTCACTACCTGCAAAAGCAGCAGCCAAAGAAGTGACAACAATAACTAATGCTCCAATACCAGTTGCAGCGATTGCTCCCTTCATTGTCTTGAAACCTAGAACAACCTTTTTTATAGCTCCTAAAGCTCCTTTAAATCCTGAAACCATTCCTCCTGTTGCTTTATCAGCAGCATCACTAACTCCAGACAAATCGCTTCCTGTTTTTTTTATGTCTTTGTTTAAATCTCCAACATTTTTTTGAGCATCAGCCGTATTGACTTTCATCTCATATTCTTTGACTATCGCCATTTTATTTCTGTTTTAATTTGCTTATATGCGGACTTGAGGGTTTTGGGTAATGCGTTTTTGCCTTGTGCTATTCTGATATTCTCAGTTTCGCCTTTGGCCACTTTTAAAAGGTCTAGTATATTCTTAATCATTGTACATTGTTTAGAAGCTCTAAAGAGCTTTTGCCATTAGTCAAGTCTGTTGTAATACTGTTTATCTTATAAGATTGTTGTCCTATGGTTATAAAGTCATTCATCTGAAGGTCATAGATTACTTTTAAGGGCATAAAAGCTGAAACCTTAGTAATCCTTCTCCTTGTGCTAAATACGTCCGTTATGTACGTTTTGTATTCTTCTTCAAATAAAGTGCCTGTAAAATCACTTCCACCACTAAACTCATTTATCTCTAAAGAGTAGTTTAAATTCTTTGTACTTGTGCTTGAAGAAAGTGCTAACGAATTAGATGGAATAATATATGTGCTTTGTGAAGCCCCTGCACTTGAACCTGATTTTAAATATATAGGTGTAACAGCAGTCGGGGGGGGGGCTGTTGCATTAACTCCGTAAAATATCAATGGCTCACCAAAATAAGGTTGCTGATTACTATCTACAAAAAAACCATATTGAATAGTAGTAGAACCAAAAACTGGTGGGGAAATGGCTTGATTAGATAGCCTTTCAAACATCATATGTTCAAACGGAGCTTCTAAATTATAAACTTTATTTGGGCCATCAAAATCTTGACCATCTTGTGTAAATCTTAACTCACCCCAACCAATGTTGTTTGATTCTCCATATTGATTTGCTAAGAAAGTTTTTGTGCTTTTGTATTTAAAGTTTATTTGTTTAAATGGTAACGCTACGTCTACTGTGCTTTTGGTTATGTCTAAAAATCCGTTGATGTCAAAATTACCTCCACTATAATTGTTTGTTCTGTCGGCATAGTAACTATCTAAAGTCCTGACAACAATAACTCCAGCACTATTAACAAAAGCTGTCAGATTAAACATTTTAAACAGCCCTGTAATAAAATCAATAATTTTCATCTCAGGTATTTGTTCAGCTATAACAAAATATAATTCTGAGCTTAATGAATCTACAACATTGCTATTTGTTAATACGTTTGTAAAAGATACTGGAGGCCTTGCATTAGTATCACCAGTAAAAGTTAATTCTATATTTCCCTGTGTAAATTCTAAAGTTTCTGTTGAATTTAATTGTATCGTGTATGTCCCACTTGGAAACAACTGGGTTAAAGTAAATACATCTTCTTGATTAAATTTTTCAAAATAAGTTTGTCCATTTCTTAATATTCTAATATTATATTTTATATCAGTCTGTTCAGGGGTTATTATTAAAGCACCATTAATTTCTCCTTGAAAAACTAAAGTTGTGTCTACTACAATATTTGCTCCCCCTTTATCTATTATTGTGCCTCCTGTGTTTGCTTGTGACCAAGCGTTAACTTGAACCCAATTTGTAGTTGTTTGTTCTTCAAGTGCAACAGCTCCACTTTTTCTGTGAAGCCACATATAGAGGTTGTAGAAAGTAGAATTGCTTGTGCTAAAAAAATCTGTAGAAAAGTCTATTGATGGATATGTTGTTTCTATCGCTTGTATTATCTCATATAAACGAATAGCATATTTTAGGTCTGACCATAATACCCCACCACTAGAACTATTATTTAGGTATGCAAGATTCCCAGTAGTATTGTTTGTTCCACTTGCTGTATTAAAAAATAACCTCTGCGTGTGTGTTATCAATGGGCTAATAATGCTCTGCAAACCACCAGACATTTTTGATTTAATGTTAGCGTAGTTGTATTCTAGGTTTAAACTATTAGGAAACGTCAATGATGACAACTCAGATTCCCCAAGAACATCCTTTAGATTTATTGTTTTCCCAAAGAAAGTAATCTTGTAAGCGTATGGTGAATTTTTCCTTAACTCTACCCCTGTTAATTGTATGAATCCAGTTTTAAAAGGTATAAAGTTTAACTCAATAGAAGAAGATGCTTTTTGTCTTGCATCAAATCCATCATCAATGTTAAAGTTATAGTAGTGTTTGAATATCTTGTTGTTTGTGCTACTTGCTGGAACAGTAAAAGGTTGAGTGAACTCTGTGAATACTTTCTCTATGTCCTTAATGTTCTGAATTGATTGAGTCATAGAAACAGTCTCATCCGAAAATAAGTCTATTCTTTCACCTCCTATGTAAAGCTGTAACTTCTGCATTATCTGACGTTATTTATGTAGTCAAAGGCATCCTCAAATTCTACTGTGTACTCAATTAGTTTTTCGTTTAGAGATGTTTTGTAAACTAAATCCGAACTTTTAACCATTACAGGCACAACTTCACTACCTGAACCTAATGTGCTTGGTCTAGTCATCCACACATAGCTTGACAATAGCAATTCCTCAAACATACAATTAGCAGCTTCAGGGTAATATCCTGAATTAAAAGAATTACTTTGTGTTCCTTCTGTGTTAAAGTGTTTTTTGGCAGCAGAATTTACATCATAGGTCACAGCTCCTGTTGTGTTTATGGTGTTTCTTTGGAAGCTTTCCGTTGTTCTGTTTAATGTCTTAACGTGCTTTAAAAAGAAATAAATATCTTGAAGCATTCCGTATTTATTAACAAAGGTAAACTTGTTTCCTGTCCCATACTTTGAGCAATCAATTCTATTTATTTTTAATACTTGAGTAATTTCACCCTCACCACCTATTATTTCTTCGCTAGTAGTATAATCTTGATATGATAATTCATAATCGTCAGCACTTCCTTTCATATAGGGAGCTTTTCCAGCAACACCTACAGGAATGAATATTTCAGAATCTACGTCTACAATATTTGATTGAACACAAACCAGCCAAGCAGGAGCAGTTCTTGATGGGAATGGTATTGTGGGATTTGCGCCTTCCATAAATGTGCCAAAGCCATCAACACCTTTTACAGTCGTAGTAGAAATCAAAGACTTTGTTCCAGTTCCATTTGCCCCTGCATAAGATGATAAAGTAAGAAGTATCGTCAGCTCTTGGATTGTGTAAAGCCCATTAAAAGAAGTAGTAAAATAATCTCTAGCAAGTTCTGCATATTCAAAGACAACATTTGTTCCTGCTGATGCGTTTTTTATTAGTGTGTATCTTAATGTTCCACCTATAGTGATTTTAAGCTCTGTAGATAGAGAACCTACTGGAGCAGATACATTTATATATTGTGGACTTCTAAGTGCTTTCTGTGACATTGTGTTTTATTTTAGTCGTTTAAACCTAAGTTGTTTTCAGTATCGGAAATGAAGGCCATCAATAGGTTGTTTGAGAATTTTTCTAGTCCAGCATCAAAAGGTTTAGAAAAAAACATATTAGCTTTAAGTCCTTTGTTGTATATGCTGTTAACAATAATATACCTCATAGATTTATAACTCATAAACTTACCTTTCTTGTCTCTCCATTGAAATCTTTTTTTAAGTAACCACTTATCTATTCCTTTAGTTAAACCACCTTTTGGGCCTTTACCTGAACCATATTGAAATTGAGATAAAGATCTAGTGGTTTCGGGATATGTTGATGTTTTTCCTTTTACTCCTTTATCTACGAATTGACCATAGTTTTCCATAAAGAAGTCAACAAAAAGTTGTTCATTGTCAATCCCCTGTTTACTTGTTAAAGAATTATATAAATCCCCTCCACCTTTGTTGTCTTTTGTAAGGTTTGATTTGGCTTGTTGTATTACATAAGTTGCATATCTCTTCAAGACCTTTTCCATAAAAGGGTATTCAAACTCAGCCATCAGCAGATATATATATCGTTGTAAATCATCACATCCATTGTGGCTGTCCATCCTGCTAATTCATTTTCAAAACGATCATAGAAGGGATCACAAGTAGGATTTCCATCAAGTTGATATTTATCTGTAAACAACTGTCCCATCCTCAATACTTGAATGAGCTTATTTAAAACTGTTAGCTGGGTGTTTAGGATATCTTGATGGTTATTGTTGCCTGTAAATATATCTATAGTCTCATCCTTTGATTGGTCTACCATATCCATAGCTAATACAGATATATTAAATCTAAGAACTTGTTCTTCGTCTGTAACACTATTAATGATAATGTGACACATAGGAAATATGTCTTGCTTGTTTAGGTTAACAGATGAAAGCTCTCCAGTCGTTACTGTGTTGACATTAGGATCACTTAACAACTGAGACTTTATTGTTTCCGTTAATTGGTAAAAACCTCTTACCGCTTGATTATCATTATTGCTCATTTGACTTTGTTTTTAATTTGGTCTGCTTCCAATTTATTTTTGTCTTTCATAAATGATAACATCATAAGGCATTCGTGTACGTTTAGTTTTGTGATATGTTCAAATCTTGTAATATCGCCTTGAGCGAGTCCATATATTGACTGATACCATCCCCATTTAGCTCCGAAGCTAGATACTCTGTCAAGTCCAACTCCTGTTTGTTCTCCAAATAGCTCATCATAGTTTGCGACAAGTCCAGTCCTAAATTCCACAAAAAAAAAATTGAACTTAGAACGGCATCCATCGGCATATCTAGAACGTCTTTGTATCCTTCGACTTCATACTGCTTAATAGAATACTTGTTTTTTAGTTTGTGTTCAATTGGTCTATATAAAACATTCATAGTCCTTTCCATATTATCCCAATCTCCTATATATGTGTCTAGGTCAATGTATTCTCCTAGAGATAAATCATCAAGAGAGGGGTGAAAACCATATTCAATATCTTTAATTTTAAACCTTTGAACTAACTTTGGTTTGCCATCAAACATTTTTGTTAGCAAAGAGCTTATTTCATTTGTGTCATTGTACTTCAATTGCATAACACTATTTAATGGAATATCACAAAATATCTCAATCATCTTAGCTTGAAGAAAAGTTTCATCATCATTGTTTTCTTGTATTTTAAGGAACTTTTTGTATTGAGATAATTTAATGTCCCCTAGTGATGTTGGTATGTTGACTTTAATCTTCATATATATATAACGTAAATTTTTATGTGTTTTTATAAACCCTAATTTAATAAAAAAGGGCGGACATTTCTGCCCACCCAATTGCCTAACCAAAAGCAACTAAATTATTTATTTTTTAAGCCTTCTAGATATAGTTGGTTTTCTAGTTCCATTTCTAAATGATGTATGGCTTTTGCGATATCTTGAGTAATTGGATTGTCAGGTTTCTTACCAGCTCTCATAATATAAGTGAGTGCAGTTCCTAAGTTGTAGTTGTCATCTTGAAAGTCCCATACTACGTTCTTAGCTTCTAACTTCATATACTTACCCATATAGTAATCAGGTGACTTTCTCATCTGTCAGAGGCTTCTTGACAGGCGCTAGAGCACACCCCCCACTCTTGTTCTATTCGTGTTCCGCATTCTGAACATTCGCCTTCGTAATCTACGTGATAGGGGTTGCCTTCGTCTATGTAACTCATTTTAATATCTTTTGAATTTCTTGCTCAATTTTTTTAAGCTGTAGTTTAGTTAGGTTGTGCGCGTGCTTGTTGTCTGAAGCTTCTAGCCTAGCGTTTTGTTCTGCTAATCTAACGCTTGCAACATAGGTGTTCACTTGCCAAAAAGCTTCGATTGTAGCCCTTAATTCTTTATTGTCGGGTTTCGCTATGCTCCACTTGTCTAAAAGCTCAATGATTAGCTTAGTGTTGTTCTGATATAATATTTCGTCTGTATCTTTCATAAGCCAAATATATACTTTAATAAAGCAGTCCCTGCAAATGGGAACAAACAAAAAGCTATTATCAATGTGAAGCCAAAGGCGTACGCTTTGTAATCTTCTAAGGTTCTAGGTTTTTTCATATTGGTTAGGTTAATAAAAGGAGTGACTCAGTCTGTAGCTTACTTGACTTTTGGTTTTGAATACCTAATTCTGATACTATCTCCGTAAGCATTTTCTAATTGTCACATTTATGTCCTCCTGATAAGTGTTTAACAATTACCTATTTAATTAAGTATTGCAACTCCCTTATGTTTCGATTACTTATCAGTCGTTTTAACTCCTTAGTTTTTATTTTAATTTTGACTGGTTAATAAAAGGGAGGCTCTCACCTCCCCTGTTAATTTATTGTCCAAGCATCAATCTCCACGCTTGTTTGTTTGGTCTTTTCTTTGCCCACCCATAATCTGTACTGTATGTGTGGTCGAACATCATATAATCACCTGTATTCATAAACCAATGATTAATAGACCATTTATTTTTTTTATAAGTAAAACCATAAATCGTTAAACCTAATTCATTTATATAAGTTTTATTTAGTCTTTTATATCCTAATTTTTCTGCTTGGTTTGTGAAGTCTTGTAAGTTCATAATTGCTTTGTTTTGGTTAGTATTTGTTTTTGTTATTACAAACATACGACATCTTTAGTTATCCACAAAATGTTTTATAAGTTTATTTTAGCTGACGTGGTATTTGCCTCTATTTGGATTCTGAAGCTGATACGATACAGCGTACCTTACTGCATCAAGTAGGTGATTCCATTTGTCTATGGGTGTGTTTGATTTTCTCTCTAACCAACAATAGTTATTCAGCTCCTTAATTAGATTGATACTATTCTCATCTACTATAAGGTCATAGTCCTGAAGCAAGCTGATGCCATAAGTAATCGAACCCTGTCCTTTGATTGCAGAAACAAGATTACATCCTTTAGACTTTACCTCTGATATTAGTCTAGGCTCTGCTGAGTCTCCTACAATAAGGTCTGTCTTTGCGTGTTTAAGGTTGAGTGATGCAATCTCTGAAGTGGTAAGTCCCTTGAGATAAAAACATTCCCTTAAATAGATAATTTTATTGGCTGTGTCTATATTGGTTTCTATTAGCGTTGATTCATCAGAAGCCCATCCATAGTCTTGACCAAATACAGAAACACCAACTTTCTTAAATTGACCTACCTTCCAGTTGTTGAATATAACTCCCTCTGCTTTGCTTAACCAACCTCCAAGCATCTGATGTTTGTATTTCTCAGGTCTTCGTTGTCTTATGTTTTCTATCTGTTGTATATAGCTCTCAGATAGGTTCTCTAGATTGTCTATGTATGTGGTGTGTATATATGTTGTGTTTCCTTTAGATGTATTGAGTCCTTCCTGAACTCCTTTGTCCTCAAAGAATCTATTATATATCCAATGTTCTTTAGTGGTTGGGTTTAGAATAAGCATAACCCTATTTCTTTTGTCTTGTTGTCTGACTGATAAATCTATCTTGTCAAAGATGTCCTCATTCATCAGTTCTTCAGCTTCATCCATCACCCAAGTTGTGACACCTTGTAATGACTTTAGATTAGCTGTTTGATCTCCTGATGATGTTTTGATTCCCTTGAATACAATCTTGCTTCCAGACCTCTTGTTTCTTATCTCGTCTTTTGTTACTCTGAAATCACTAAAGATTTTTAGCGTTTCTAGCTTATCTATAAATTCAGGAATGATAGATATATAAGCAGAGGCTAAAGTGTACCTAGTAAATAAGATAGTATGCCCAGCTTCATAAGTCAGAAGCACAAGCATCAGATTAACACTAAAAGATTTCCCTGAACCTCGACCTCCAGTTATAATGAAATAACGAGAATCGTCTGTTGCAATAGGTGCATATTTTTTGTTTACCTCAATCACTTGAAATTTATTAGCTCCCTAAAGCTAATGTTAATTCCTTCGTCTGAAGTAATGTCAACAGATTCTTTTGGCTTACCATAGCGATATCCAAAGTATAGATTCATAGCTCTACTATCTCCCTTCAGAACAAGCTCACCTAGTTTCTCAATGACCTTATCGTTGTCTATTAGATTATCTAGCTTTTGAATTAGCTTGACCTCATCATCTTTCTTAGGTCTTCCAGCACCATCTCTGACACCTCCGTTATTTTTTCTTTTATCCATAATTGAATTATTATTGTTTATTCAATCTATTTATATAACGTAATTAATATGCAAATTTAGAATAATCTTTGTTGCGCTTTGTGTTGTTCTATTCTTTTTATTGCAGATTCATAATAGTCTTTGTCTATTTCATATCCTGTTAATTCATAGCCTAAATTATGACAAGCTAAAGCAATACTTCCTGAACCTAAATGTGTATCAAGTATTTTATCTCCTTCTTTTGCATAGTTCATAAGTAACCACTCATAGAGCTTAACTGGTTTTTGTGTAGGATGTATTCTTATATTGTCTGCATTTTGTGGTCGCATATAAAATGTTTTTGCCGACAAATTAAAAGAAGTCCAAGCGTATTCGCAAGAAGCAAAACTTACATTTTGTGGTTGTTGTTTATCCCAAATTAAAAAACATCGAGTAGGTTTTAAATAAAAATAATTTCCACCCCAAATAATTTGGTTATTTGATATTCTTTGTAATTCATCAAAGTATTTTTGAGATGGTGTTTCTTTATCCCATTTTTTCCCTTTACCACCATAATGCCCTAATCTACCACTTGAATTTATATCAATACCATAAGGAGGGTCAACAATAGCCAAGTCAAACTGATTGTCTGACATTTCTTTCATTGCTTCCATACAGTCTTTGTTGTATATCATTCAACGATTTCTTTGTCGTTGTATTTCCATTCAAAGCTTTTGACTATGTTTCTAACAAACCCTAACGCTTCTTCTTCTCTGTATTTAGGTATTCTGCTCACTAACTTAACTAGCGGTAAATCTAATTTGTGTTGCAGCTTTTCGCATTTGTCTTCTAAGTATTTTACTTTGTTTATTTCATCAACGTGAATATCATTTTTAAATGTAAAGTACCCTTCTAATCTAGATAAATTGCTATTAAATTTTTTGTTAGTTGGGTATGTATTTACTGCATTGATTACTGTGGCGTGTGTTATGTGTTTGCCATTATCCTGAAAGAACTCCGCAATACTTGTCCATCTCATTCCTAGCTTTAATCTAAGCAAGTGACAAAGCAAAGACCTTACCTCTACTACGTTTCTTCTTCTTGTGTTTTCAAATACGTTTAACCCTGTGATTTCTTCTATCTTATCGGCTAACTCTATTGGCTTAATTATTACGTTCATTGTGTTCTTAATTTTAGTAAGTGATAACATTCTGTGTATTTCTGTCTTGCCTTGCCTTTGTATTCTTGTATAAATAGCTCATAAAGTTTTCTTGTGTATTGGTACTTTGTTTTGCACCCATCATAATACTTCTTTGCAAATGACTTACCCTTGCCCTTCATATATTGAACATTGTCTGCACTATCGCCAGTTATCATTTGTTCGTAGAAATTATACATAGCTTCTTGTTCTGTTATGTCAAGAACTTCCCTGTGTTTATAATGGTAGTTGAAAATCAAAGCTGGAAATTGTCGGTAGTCTTTGTCTATTGATACAATCATTACATTCTCTCTGCCTATGTCCTGAGAAATCTCATACCAGTATCTAGCAACAATGTCATCTGTCTCTATTCCGAATGCTTGTATTCCGTTATAGTTATCAAATACATATTGGTGCATATCATTTAACAAAGGAGGAATGTTAATCTTCTTTCTGTTGGCTTTGTATTTAGATGTGATTATCTTCCTGAAGTTACCCTTGCTTCCATTAAAGACTATAACTTTCTCAACTGGATATATCTCCTCTAGGTCATTTACAATCTTCATAAACTGCTCGTCAAACTTATGCTGACATTTGTTTATTGTGTCGTAAAATGGGGATTCAATGTTTTCGGCTTTAGTTGTCAAGCAACTCGCAAAAATTAATGAGTCTGCATCTACAAGCAAAATCATTTTTTCCGTTCGTTATAGTCAACCATCCAAACGAATACAATTAGAGACATACCGACTCCGAATAAAACACCTTCAAAGTAATCCATCTAATGAGTCTTTGATTCTCTCTAGTGTGTCATCTTGATTTTTCTTTTGCTCTTTACAAACCTCAGAAATAAGAAAAGGAAGATCATTGTAAATAGTATCTATATTAATCACTAGGCTTCTATCTTGACCGTAACCAATATAAAGTTCGCCATTTGCGCAATGCAAAGTGTGAGTATCATATACATACGTATGGGTTAATGCTTGGTCAAGCTTTTTTTCTAGTTCGTCAATTCTATCT
>Ga0209482_1002257_pt1 | contig 12144 bp, 13 predicted proteins | sample CoawatmetaG10DNA_FD_187512 | JGI IMG/M metagenome (GOLD analysis project Ga0209482, IMG submission 187512) | Marine microbial communities from the West Antarctic Peninsula - Coastal water metaG104-DNA (SPAdes) (version 2) | ecosystem: Environmental > Aquatic > Marine > Coastal ...
AATAATAATGAGATTGCAAGTATTTCTAAAAAATATGGTGCAGATGTGCCATTTATGCGTCCAGATAGGCTTGCTACAGATGAAGCGAAATCAGTTGATGTTGTTTTAGAGTTATTGGATAGATTGAAAGATGATAACGAATGTTATGACTATATTGCCCTCTTGCAACCAACTTCTCCGCTAAGAGGCAAGAAAGATATAAATGAATCTGTAGAGTTATTAAAAGATAGAAATTGTGAAGCAGTTATTAGCGTTTGTAAAATGGAGCATAGTCCACAATGGTGTAATGTTTTGCCTGATAATAATGAAATGACTAATTTTTTGGATAATGGAATTATAAATAAGAATAGTCAAGACTTGAATCAATTTTATAGACTAAATGGTGCAATATATTTATGCAAGACAAGTAGATTAAAAAAAGAGAAGACATTTTTTTTAAGTAGTAAATGTTTTGCGCATAAGATGAAGGATGAAAATTCTATTGATATTGATACTATGAATGATTTGAATTTGGCAAAAGTATATATTAATGCAGAAACTTCGTAAAAAAAATAAAGATTGTCCACAGAAAGTCAACAAAAATAATAATGATAAACGTTTATCAACAAATGGTTGAATAATGCCAAAGGATTTAATATTTATTAATTCTGTTAATAATTTAGATGTGTATTCTAATGATATTTTGAGTTCATCTATTAATATTGCTCTTTGCCACAAGGCTCAGCATAAATTAAATTTGATGAATATACCGTTTGAGAATTCATTAAAGTATTTAAAGAAAAAAAACAGTGCCAATATCCTTATCTCAGTTGAAAAGATATTAAAATTAATCGATGGAAAGGTTGGCATAAAGGATGAATTGGAAATGCGCCATTCATATGAAAATATAATATTGTTTGAAGTTGAAATATTTTTATATGAATTATTTTTGGCAATTGAGATAATCAGCAATGTAATTCATACTCATAATCCTAAAAAAATCATGGTTATAGGATCGTCTGCAATTATGTTTGGCTCTAGATTTTCAAGTATAAAATTATCTTTTTGCGAATTAGTAAAATTGTTTGCAGAGGCAAACTCATTATCTATAGAGGTAATATCTTGCAATAAGATTAAATATGAGCATATAAAGACTAAATGGTTCCGTAGGCCATTGGTAAGTAGGCTGTTGTTTAATTTTCAATTATTAATTTATAAATGTATAGCATCTGATAAAAAAATATTAATGGCATCTGAGGATACTTATAACATGATGCCAACTATGGGCGCTATCTCAAATAAAATTGGTAATACATTTTCAGTATATTTAAATACAAGAGTGTCAGCCTTTAAAAATATATTAAATGAAGATACATGGGTATTTGGAAGAATTCTATCAACAGCAACAAAAAAACAGAGAAATAATGTTATCAATCAATATCATAATTTTGTTAAATATATAGATAGTGAATCTATAAATAATATTGATGTTCTGATCTACAAAGGATTAAATGTACAAGTTTTTTTAGTTGATTATCTAAATAACTACGTCAATACTATAGTTGATAATTTGCATGGTCAATCGCATTCATTGTCAAGAATTTTAATGATAAATAAACCATATATGATTCTTTCCCAACATTCTTTAGGTTTTAGTTCATTGCTTGGTGAGCTTAGCTCTAAGTTGGATATTCCAGCTATATCAATTTCACACGGAACACACGTATTTCATGGCGATAAGTATGCACAAATTGCCTGGAAAAGACATTCAAAAATGTTGCTGGATACTGTTTATCCTTATACTGCAATCCAATCTCCATTAGCTAAGATTTATCTTGATAAAGAACAATCACAGCATTCAAAAAAAGTTATCACTGGGCCTGTTTTGTTTGCAAAGGAGTCGAGCATTAATTTATCTATAAAAAATCCTAGAACTGAAATTTATGGTGTAAATTCTGATAAATTCATTTTATTACATGCAAGCAGCCCAAGAGACTCTCGTTCTTTTAGGCCGTGGATATATGAAACTATTGATGAATATGTTAGAAATATAAATGACTTAATAGAGGTTGTTGAAAATGATAGCAATATTCATTTGGCAATAAGGTTCCGTCCAATTCCCTTCTATTCTCATAATGGCAATACTGGTTTTTCCAAAATAGATCTTAAAAACCTTCTTAAGCCCTCAAGTTGTTATGAGATTTATACTGATGGTGAATTTTATGAATATCTTGGATCATCAGATATTTTAGTTAGTTATTCATCAACCACAATTGAAGAATCTTTTCAGGGCAGAGTACCTGTATTGCAGTATGATGCTGACAATAAATATACACACATTCCTAATTCATGCGTATTTGGAAATAATAAAGATCCTAAACTAAATATTGCTTATTATGCTGGTTCTAAAAATGATTTGAAGTGGGGGATAAACTGGTTAAAAGAAAATTTAGTAGAGTTAAATGATTTCCTAGCTTCTACTGATAACTTGTATGATTATATTTATAAAGAGGATGTTAACTATAAATGGGTGGATAAGGTTACTGATTATTATGAGAAATAAAAAAAATAATATTTTTGCTATGATTCCAGCACGGTTTGGTAGCACCAGATTAAAACTAAAAAATTTAGCACTACTTGATGGGAAGCCAATGATTAGTTATGCCATTAATGCCGCTAAAAATTCTAATGCTTTTGAGAAGATTATTTTAAATTCAGAGCATTCAATATTTTCTGATATTGCCAAAAGATATGAAGTTGATTTTTATAAAAGAAAGAGAGAATTAGGAGGGTCTTCTATTAAAGCAGATAATGTTGTTTATGATTTTATATTAAAACATCCTGAAGCTGATATTGTTGCATGGGTTAATCCCACTTCGCCGCTTCAAACTGATAAAGAGATTTCTGATATTTGCAATTTTTTTGTGAAAAACAATTTAGATTCTTTAATTACAGTTGAAGATAAGAGAGTGCACTCTATGTTTAACAGTATTCCTGTAAATTACAATATAGATGATATTTTTTCACAGACTCAAGATTTAATCCCTGTTCAAACTTTTGTATACTCAGTCATGATGTGGAGGACAGAAATTTTTCGTGAAGAGTTTGAGCGCAATGGGCGTGCCTTTTTTTGTGGAAAATTTAATACATATCCAGTCAGCAAAGAGACAAGTCTTATTGTAAAAAATAAAGAGGATTTAATGGTTATAGATTTAATAATGAGATCTCATAATAATAAGGATGGATACACTGTTCAATATGATGATTTGGTGAAATGAAGTTGGTGTTCTTTTGCACAGATTATGCTAAAATTGCAGTATCTTTTATCAGTCAAAAATTAGGTTAGTTTCTATTAACCAAACAACAGATTAATTATGTATAAAACAGAAAACCAATTATTTAAACAATTAAAAATTCTTAAAGAAGAATATAATGTTTATGGAATAAAAGCTGAGTTTGAAGCTGAAGGATCATCATATAGAGACTTAAATAGGCTTAGTAGAATTTGTTTACCTCTTGATGTGCCCCTGTATTTAAAGATAGGTGGGCCAGAAGCAGTTAGAGACATTAAAGATTCATTAGATCTTGGTGTTGCTGGGATCATTGCTCCAATGATAGAAAGCAAGTTTGCAGCAAAAAAATTTATTGAAGCTTACAAGAAAATTTATCAAGATGCTCCTATAAATACTTCATTAAATATTGAAACAAAAACTGGCCTCGAAAATATAAAAGAGATTGTGGAGTTCGCAGTTGGTTCAATCGACAATATTACTATTGGGCGCAGCGATTTATCGGGATCTTACTTTAAAGATAGCTTGACTCCTGATTCAGACTTTATATTAAGGTCAATAGAGAGTATTGCTCCAATAGTACATAGCAATAATATGACTCTAACTGTTGGAGGAAAAGTTACACACAAAACAATTGAAGCTATTAATAAAACTACTCCAAATTTAAAACAATTAATTAACAAGTTAGAAACAAGGAAAGTAATGTTTTTAACTAATGATTTAATTAATCAAAAAGAATCGGTGACTCAGGCACTTAAATTTGAAGAGCTATACATTTTGTCAAAAAAAGAATACAGTGATATGTATATAGATTCTGAAATTTCGAGATTAACTGAATTAAGTAGAAGGACTGGCTCATGAAAGATTTAGTATTTTTTATACCTGCGCAGACAACAAATAAATATCATGAACTTGGTGATTTAGCTCCCTTTGGAGATACAACACTATTGCAGTGGAAAATATCACAATGCAAATTACTAGTCGATAGTGAAAAGATCTTTGTCTCTTCAGCTTCTAGCAGAATTAAAAATATTGCTAATGAAGAAGGTGTTAATCATTCTGACAGTGAAGGTGATAGTATTGAGGAGCGGATTATTTTCTTTTCAAATCAAATAAAAGAGAAGGTAATTATATGGGCTAATGCAACCTCTCCTTTTTTAGGGCACCAAGAATACAAAAAAATGTACAAAGCATTTTTAGAAAATAAGTGTGATTTGCTTTTTACTGTTTCAGAAAAACAAGATTATGCTTTTTTCAACAATCAGAAAATAAACTTCAAAAATGAATTTATTGATAGATCATTAATTGATCCAATTTACATTTGTACAAATGGGGCTTATATTTTCGAAAAAGAATTTGCTATTAAACAAAAACATCTTCTCGATACTGAAAATATATATTTTTATAAATTAAATAAATTTACATCAATTGAAATAAAAAATATTTTGGATTATTCAATTTCAAAAGAATTAATTACTATGTTTTTTAGTGAAGCTCTTAGGGATATATAAAAGAACTTATAGTGAATTGAAAAATTTTCATCTTTAATAACAGCTTAAGGTTACTCTAATAGTATAGAACTATGAATAGATACGAAGAAATGAAAAGTATATTAGATGATCAGAAATACTTCAAAGTAATCTGTGGTGCTGGAAATGAAGATCCAGAAGAAGTTAAGCGAATCTCGATAGTTTATACTTTGGCTGGAGCAAAAGGAATTGATATTTCTGCAAGACCAGAAGTAGTTCAGAGTTGCTCAGAGGGCATAGATTATGCTTTTGAGATAGCTGATAATCTTGGAATAAAAATTGGTGCACGCCCATTTATTACAGTTAGTGTGGGCATGCCAGGTGATCATCATGTTAGAAAAGCTGATATTAATCTTGATACTTGTATTAGCTGTGATTTATGTATTCCAGTATGCCCAACAGATGCAATTCCTGCAAGCCTTGAAGTTATATATTCAAAATGCATAGGTTGTGGCTTTTGCAGTGCAGTATGTCCAAGAGATAATGTTATTGATTATTTCCATGACGAAAAACAATTAAATACTATATTGCCAAAATGTATAGAAAAAGGTGCTGAGAATATAGAGTTACATGCGGGAGTTGCAAATACCGAAATTATTCAAAAAGAGTGGGAATTGATATGTAATGTTAACCCTAATAATTTTAACTCAATGTGCCTTGATAGACTTCATTTATCCAACTATTTACTTGAAGAAAGAATTGAGATGGCTAAAAGTATAGCAAAAGATAAGTTAATAATTCAAGCTGATGGATATCCAATGAGTGGTGGTGAAGATACATTTAATACAACACTTCAGGCTGTAGCAACTGCAGATGTTATAAATAAAAGGTTTAATAAAAAATTAAATAAAATAACTAAAAAACACTATTACTTAAAAAAGATTGAAGCATATATTTTGCTCTCTGGAGGAACTAATTCATTAACTGCGCTTTTAGCAAAGCAAACTGATGTGTTATTTAATGGTATCTCAGTTGGTTCATATGCAAGAAAAATTATTAAAGACCTAATTGAAAGTGATGCTTTTTATGAAAAAGAAGTTATTCGAAATGCTACTTTAATAGCTGGCAAATTAGTTAATGGAAACATAACTTAATAAAAGTGGTTAATTTAATAGTTGATAATAAAAGTTTTAATGATATTAAATTAGTTGTTTTCGATAAAGATGGCACTCTTTTTGATTTGCATAAGTACTGGTCTTTTGTTATCAAACAGAGAGCAGTTTATTTCTCTGATAAATATAAATCCGCTTATGTGCTAAATCTTTTGGATGAGCTTACCAAAGTCATGGGTTTAGTAGATGAAAACTATATAAGTAAAAAAGGACCCATTGGCATACACCCAAGATCCCATATTGTAAACATAGTGCTTAAAAAACTTAATAGTTATGAATTTGAAATTGAACATAAAGATGTTGAAGAAGGTTTTGTTATTGTCGATGAGATTGTTGATCAAAATTTAAATAATTTAGTGGAAAAATTACCAGGTGTTGATTATTTACTTTCACTCTTAAAAAATTTAGGTTGTTATATTGCCTTAGCAACAACAGATGTGAGTCAAAGAACCTATAAAACACTTAATTATGCAGGCATAGAAAAATCTTTCGATTGTCTCATTTCGTCAGATCAGGTAAAGAAATCTAAGCCAAATAGTGAGATGATTAAAAAAATAATTTCAAATTTCACAGATATTAATAATTCTCAAATTTTGTTAATTGGTGACAGCATAGCAGATGTTAATCTAGCTAAAAATGCAGGAATTCATTTTATTGGGGTAAAAACTGGTACAAATGCAGATGACTTTCTCATAGCTAGTGATATACTGGTTGAAAATTTATCAGATATTGTTGTTGAATCAAAATGAGTACACAAGTTAAATTTTTATTTAAGTCAAAATGAAAGTATTAATCACAACTGTCCCCTTTGCCGATAAGAATCGCCTCCCTTTAGAGCAGTTAAATGCAGCAGGGATTGAATATCTTATTAATCCTTTGAATAGAAAGCTTACTGAAAATGAGTTGGCTGATTTGGTGAAAGATTTTGATATCATTATTGCAGGCACTGAGCCTATCACGGATTATGTTATCGAAAGTGCAAGTAATTTAAAAATGATATCCAGAGTTGGTATTGGATTAGATAACGTAGACTTGCTAGCTGCTGAACGTCGAGGAATTAAAGTTTCTTACACACCTGATGCGCCAGCACCAGCTGTAGCTGAGTTAACTATTGGTTTAATGATTACGTTGCTTCGATCCGTTCAATTATCGAATATACGTATGCATAAAGGAGAATGGGAGCGATATTTTGGAAGGAGAATAGCCAATACTACTATTGGTGTTATTGGTTTAGGAAGAATTGGAACACGAGTTCTAAACAGACTTAAAGCTTTTGGAACCCCAAGACTCTTAGTTAATGATCTTTCACCAAATTCAGAGTTAGAAAGGAAATTTAAATTGGAATGGGTTGATAAAGAAACAATTTATAAAGAATCAGATGTCATTACATTACATATTCCGTTGACAAAAGCGACAAAAAATCTGATTACAAAAAAAGAACTTAAAATGATGAAATCAGATGCAATTATTATTAATACATCTCGTGGGGGTATTATTAATGAAGGTGATCTATATCATGTAATGCAAGAAGGACATTTATCTGGCGCCTCTATAGATGTATTTGAGCAAGAGCCGTATGATGGAAAATTAACTGAAATTGATCGTTGTTTATTGACAGCTCATATGGGCTCTATGTCAATTGATTGTCGAACGCGTATGGAGATTGAGGCAACAGAAGAGGTGATAAGGTTTGCAACAGGAGAAACATTAAAAGGGGTTGTCCCTGAAGATGAATATAAAGTGCAGAGAGAAGGATTGTAATGAAAAATGAAGTTGTATTTGAAGGAGGAGGAGTTATAGGTTCTCACCTAGCTTACTGCCTTAGTAAAAAGAGTAATTGCAAATATTAAATGAAGAATATAAGAAGAAAATAGAATGAGAATAAAAAAAATTGCAAAAAAATTGCTATTTAAAGTTATGAATTATTCAATAAATAGAAGTTGTAAAGAGCAAAAACTCACAGAAATGAAGCTTAAACTAGCTAAAATCATTCCAGATTTGAGTGATCAGTACACTTCTTTTAAAGTTGAAGGGGAATACTTAATTAACAAAGTCCGTTCTCAGCATGCCTTTCAATTAACTATAGCTCAAGATGCAATTAAGCTTTTAACACCGAAAACAAAATACCCTACTATTGTAGACATAGGAGACTCATCTGGAACCCATCTAAAATATCTTAATAATCTTATAGGTAAAGAAAATATTCGTACTTTGTCTGTAAATTTTGACCCTATTGCAGTGAAAAAAATTCGACAGAAAGGCTTTGAAGTAATTGAATCAAGAGCTGAATTATTGCATAAACACCCAGATTTTGATGGTAATGCAGATATTTTCCTTTCTTATGAGATGATTGAGCATTTAATAGATCCGATTGGGTTTTTATACAAAATGTCAACTGAAAGTCAGTGTAGTTATTTTGTGATAACAGTCCCTTATCTTAATCGAAGTAGGATTGGATTACATCAAATTCGTAATAAGACCTTTGATGTATTTAATGCAGAAACTACTCATATTTTTGAACTTTCTCCCGAAGATTGGAATTTAATTTTTAAATTCTCTGGATGGAAAATTGTCAAAAGTGTAAGGTACACTCAATATCCTAAATATAATCCATTAACATTATTGCGTTTTTTATGGAGGAGGTTTGATTTTGATGGTTTCTATGGAGTAATTTTGCAAAAAGATAACACAGTTTTGAAAAAATATGCTGATTGGTAAAGAGATAGAAGCTATTTTTTGGGATTTTGATGGTGTTATTAAAGATTCTGTGGAAATAAAGTCAGATGCTTTTGAGGATCTTTTTTCACCTTTTGGTTTAAACTTTTCAAAAAAAGTTAGAAAACACCATGAAAATAATACTGGTCTTCCAAGGTATGATAAATTACCACTTTATATTGAGTGGTCTGGCCAAAAAGTTTCAGTAGAGTTGATAGACGAATATTTGAATAAGTTTTCAAACCTAGTTAAGAAGAAAGTTATTTATTCAGAATGGGTCCCAGGGGTACTTTCTTTTTTAGAAAGTAATTGGCAAAAAAAAACTTTTTTTTTAGTAACAGCAACTCCCCAAAGTGAAATTGAACAAATCATTTCTGAGCTCAATATCCAATATTATTTTAAGGAGGTTGTTGGTTCTCCTATAATGAAAAATGACTCTATTAAAAGTTTACTTAACAAGTATTCAATATGCCAGAAAAATGCGTTACTTATTGGAGACTCCGCTAGTGACCATAATGCGGCAAAATTTAATAACATTTCTTTTATACTGAGAAATACTAAACTTAATAAAGATCTACAGTCAGAGTTAAAGTGCCCTATGATAAGTGATTTTATCAATTTGTAACCAAAGAGATTTAAAAATGAATAGATTAGAAGCAATAACTAATATTAGAAAAAAACTCCAGAATGGTGGTTACAGTATTGGCAGTTGGATGCAAATACCTCATTCATCTATCGCTGAAATTATGGGAAAGGCAAGTTATGATTGGGTGGCAGTTGATATGGAGCATGGTGCAATTTCAGTGCACCAATTACCAGATCTTTTTCGTGCATTGGAGCTAGGAAATACATTGCCATTAGTAAGGCTAGCTCAGGGGCATGAAAAAGATTGTAAACAGGCATTGGATGCGGGTGCTGGTGGAGTAATTATTCCAATGGTAGAGAGTGCTGAGCAGTTAGAACGAGTCAAAGATGCCTGTAGATGGCCACCAACTGGAAATCGTGGAGTGGCCTTTTCTAGGGCCAATCTATTTGGTAAGGATTTTGATGAATATACTGAAGAAGCACAGCAGCCATTACTAGTTGCTATGATTGAACATATTAAGTCACTAGATAACTTGGATGATATTCTTAAAGTGGAAGGTCTTGATGCAATTTTAATAGGACCTTATGATTTATCTGCGTCTATGGGGCTGACTGCTAAATTTGAAGAAAAAAGTTTTTTGGATGCTATGCTGAAAATAAAAAACAAGGCAAATGAAGCGAAAATATCTTGCGGTATTCACATAGTAGATCCGTCAAAAACTGAGTTGAAACAAAAGATTAATGATGGATATCGTTTCATTGCTTACTCTATTGATGCGGTATTCTTGAATAAAATAATAAGGAATCCAAATTTATGAAAAATGTTGGAGAGTTTGAAATAAGAAATAGCATCTTTAATGAAAAGTTTAATCGTGAATTGATTATTCAATCATCTGTCCATTCAGAAGAGCCAGTTATATTTGATATAGGGGCGCATCATGGTCAAAGTATTGAGTATTTAAGGGGGATTTTCCCTTCTTCAATTATTTATTCATTTGAGCCAGATCCAGATTCATTCAAAGTTCTAAGAAAAAAAGAATCTGCTAATAATAAGTTATTTAATATAGCACTATCAGATACAACTGGAGAGATTATATTTTACAAGAATAAAATTAGTCATACTAATAGCTTGTTTAAAGTAAACCTGAATAGTAGAGATTCTATTCGTGCAAAAAAAGAGAATTTTCTAGAAAACTCATCTTATTTAGAAGAAATAAATCTAAATATTTCAGTTAAAACAACTACCTTGGATCAGTTTGTAAGCGATTTTAATATTAAAAAAATTGACTTATTGAAAATAGATGTTCAGGGTGCAGAGGAGCTTGTGTTGTTAGGTGGGGTAAATGCATTGAAAGATGTAACTTCAATTATCGTTGAAGTGTCTTTTTTTGATTATTATGAAAAATCTACTAATTTTCTTGATATTGAAAAAATCCTAATACCTCATGGATTTTCAATGTTTAGTATTTTAGATATATCAAAAAATCCAATGAATGGCCGTACTGATTGGGCTGAGATTCTATATACGAAATAATTTAAATGGAGAAGATGTGAATATATTGGCATTAATCCCAGCACGTATGGGTAGTACTAGGTTTCCAGGTAAACCAATGGCTAAATTACTACAAAAACCCATGATTGGGCATGTTTATGAAAATGTTAAAAAGTGTAACCTACTAACTAAAACTGTTGTTGCGACCTGTGATAAAGAAATTTTTGATTACATTAAATCAATCGATGGTCAAGCGATAATGACTTCTAATAAGCATGAAAGAGCATCAGATAGATGTGCAGAGGCTCTTGGTTACCTTGAGATGAATGATGGAATTCAATATGATATTGTTGTAATGATTCAAGGAGATGAGCCAATGACTCATCCAGATATGATTACAGAAGCTGTAACACCTATGTTAAGCGACCCTGAAGTTCTGGTTACAAACTTGTTGGGTAATATAGAGTCTATTGAGGAGTTTGAAGATAGAAATTGTATTAAAGTTGTTTGTGATATAGATAGTAATGCATTATTATTTTCTCGAGAGCCAATACCAACTAGAAAATTTGGCAAGATTACAATGAAAAAACAAGTCTGCGTTATTCCATTTACTCGTAATTTTTTATTAGAGTATACAAAAATGCCACCAACTCCATTAGAGGTTATGGAGTCTATAGATATGATGCGTATTCTTGAGAATGGTTTAAAGGTAAAAATGGTGCCAACAATTCACCAAACTTTTGCTGTAGATACTTTGGATGATTTAAAAAAAGTTGAGAAGTTAATACTGAAATGTTAGTACCCCCTTTTTTTTATGAAAATATGTAGTAATGCCAATCAATAGATCATTGCTTATTTGGGATATAAATAAAGACTTTCCAGAGGGATATAATAAAATTGTTGCGTGGAAAAATTTTAGTAAGGATTTCTCTAATCCTATTGTATCAATAACTCAACTTGTGGAGGACAATTCAGATTATTATAGGTCAAAATACCTATCATTAATCTATGAACTTGGTGAGCTAAGGGTAGATGAAAAAAAAGTTGTTGAACATCATAAAATTAAGTCAGGCTTTAGCTATTGGTGGAATACCCTTTTAGTTGAAAAGTGTAATGTCATCAAATCACCTGAAATTGATCATGTAATTAAATTGTTTGCACTTGAAGAGTTGTTAATTTCTAATAAATACACAACAATTTATGTTGCTTCACCAAATATAGAGTTATCTAAATCAATTAAATTGCTAGCAGATAAGTTTAATATTACCTTTAATTTTAATAAACAGGAAAATAATGTTAAACACTCTAATAGCCTTACGTATTTTTATAATATTATGCCTCACACAATGCAGGCTACAATATGGTTGATATATAATTTAATTTTACGTTGGCCATTAAAGGGAGTCGGAGTTAAAAATTGGAAAGAGTCTAAAGCCACCACA
>Ga0209482_1002261_pt1 | contig 12133 bp, 10 predicted proteins | sample CoawatmetaG10DNA_FD_187512 | JGI IMG/M metagenome (GOLD analysis project Ga0209482, IMG submission 187512) | Marine microbial communities from the West Antarctic Peninsula - Coastal water metaG104-DNA (SPAdes) (version 2) | ecosystem: Environmental > Aquatic > Marine > Coastal ...
TATTGCAATATTGTAAAAGACCTAACTAAAAATATTTTTAAAATATTAAACGAAGATAAAGATAGGTCCTATAATTATAAACAAATATCTAGTAGATTAAATATATCAGACACCGATGGGAAAACACAAATTTTAAAAAAATTATCAGAGTTAACTGCTATTAAAAAAATTAAAGAAGTAGATAGGGGTAAATTTCAAATTAATATTGATAAAAAATATTCTACCGGTATATTAGATATTACCTCAAACGGTAACGGTTATTTTATTTCTGAGGATTATGAAGAGGATATTTTTATTCCAAATGCTAATCTTGGGAAAGGTTTACACAATGATACTGTTAAAGCTTATGTGTATAAAAAAAGAAGTGGTAAAAAACACGAAGCTGATGTTGTAGAAATTATAAAACGCGCAAAAATTGATTTTGTGGGTGTTTTACAAAAGAATAAAAACTTTGGTTTTGTTGTTCCTGATAATAATAAAATGTACGTTGATATCTTTATTTCAGAGAATAAAATGAACGGCGCAGAGGACGGAGATAAAGTACAAGCAACAATTTCTGACTGGCCAACAAAATCCAAAAACCCTTTCGGAGAAATTACCACTATCTTAGGAAAACCAGGTGAACATAATACCGAAATGCATTCAATATTATTAGAATATGATTTGCCTTACGAGTTTGAGCCCGAGGTAGAAGCAGCAGCAGAAAACTTATCTATAGAAATTAATAAAGAAGAGATTTCTAAACGTAGAGATATGCGTAAAGACTTAACTTTTACTATAGACCCAAAAGATGCAAAAGATTTTGATGACGCACTATCTTTCATAGAATTAGAAAACGGAAATTATGAAATAGGAATCCATATTGCGGATGTTTCTCATTACTTAGAAGCTAAAACTGTTTTAGATAATGAAGCCTACAAAAGAGCAACATCTGTTTATTTAGTTGATAGAGTTGTGCCGATGTTACCTGAAATGTTAAGTAATGGGGTTTGTTCATTAAGGCCTAATGAAGAAAAACTAACATTTTCAGCAGTTTTTGAAATTAATAAAAAAGCCCAAATTATTAATGAATGGTTTGGAAGAACTGTAACATATTCTGACCAAAGGTTTGCGTACGAAGAAGCACAAGAAATTATTGAGAAGTGTAAAATATCTGATAATATTAAAGCTTTTTCAATGCCTAAAAACATCTCTATTACAAATAAAGAGTATATAGTAACACCAGAGATTGTAGGAGCCACTTTAAAATTAGATGAATTAGCTAAAATTCTTCGTAAAAAAAGAATGAAAGATGGTGCAATTTCTTTTGATAGGGTAGAGGTAAAATTTAACCTAGATAAAGAAGCAAATCCTGTAGGAGTTTTTTTTAAAGAATCAAAAGACGCGAATAAATTAATTGAAGAATTTATGTTATTAGCAAATAGGAAGGTTGCTGAGTTTATTGGTTTTTCTAAAGGAAAAGAAACTAATAAAACTTTTATTTACAGGATTCATGACGAACCGAATGTAGAAAAATTAGCCTCACTACAAAACATGATAAGTAAATTTGGTTATAAAATTAATACAGAAACAAAAGAGACTACTTCAGGGTCCTTAAATCAACTTTTAAGTGATGTTTCCGGAAAACCAGAGGCAAACATGATTGAAACACTAACAATAAGAACCATGTCTAAAGCGGTTTATACAACTCAAAACATAGGCCATTATGGCTTATCTTTTAATTATTACAGCCACTTTACGTCACCAATTAGACGTTATCCAGATGTTATGACACATAGGCTTCTTCAACATTACTTAGATGGCGGAGACATTCCAAAAGCAGCTGGTTATGAGGAGAAGTGTAAACACTCATCTAATAGAGAGGAGTTGGCCTCTAAGGCAGAAAGATCATCTATCAAATATATGCAGGTAAAATACATGCAAGATCATAAGGATGAAATATTTGAAGGTGTTATTACTGGCGTTACTGAATGGGGTATTTATGTTGAAATATCTTCTAATAAATGCGAGGGAATGGTAAGAATTAGGGATATAAAAAGCGATTATTTTGTTTTTGACGAAAAACAATACGCTATAGTTGGTCAGTCCTCTAAACAAATATATCAACTAGGTGATAATGTTAAAATAAAAGTAAAAAAAACAGACTTAGAGCGTAAGCACCTAGATTTTAATTTAATAGAAGAAGTGATATAATAATAAATTTATACCTATATTGAATATATAATTTTTTTAAATAAGGTAAAATGAAAAGAAAAATTAATTTAATATTAGCTTTATTTATATCGATTACTTTATTAAGTCAGTCAAAAAGGGTAAACAACTTAGGAGATTTTAATGTTTTAAAAGTCTATAACGGAATAGAGGTTCAGCTTATTAAATCTAACGAGGCAAAATTAGAAATAACGGGTGAAAAGTCAGAAATAGTCAAAATTAAAAATGTAAACAATACATTAAAACTATCTCTTCCTTTTTCTTTAAAGCCTTTAAATAATTATGCAAATGGTAAGGTTTTAATTAAAATTTATTATAAGAATAAAATTGATGTAATTGACGCTAATCAGGGCTCTATAATTACAGGGAAAGAGTTTCAGCAAGAGGAGGTAGAGATAAGGACACAAGAACGCGCTTATATTAATTTAGTTTTAAAATCAAAAAACATCACGGTAAGATCAACCTCTGGGGGAATTGTAAAGCTCTCAGGAAGCGCAAGCAGCCAAGACGTCTTTGTCGACCTATACGGTGTTTATCACGGTTTTGGATTAATAATAGAGAACAGCTCTATGATTAAGGCCGGTACTGGAGCGAAGGCAGAGGTTTTTGCAGGAAAAACATTAACGGCAAAAGTTACTTTTGGGGGTTCTATTTTTTATAAAGGATCTCCAGAGTTAATAAGAGATAAAAAGATAGTGGGCGGAATCATTCAGAAAAAGGACTAATACTTTCTTTAACTAGTGATAAAATCGTTTTTTGTATATTTGTATATCAAAATTTATTAAAATGAATACATTAAATATAACTTTAATAGGAATGCCAAGCGGAGGTTCTTGGATTATCATAGCAATAGCAATCTTACTTTTATTTGGTGGGAAGAAAATACCAGAGCTCATGAAGGGGTTAGGGGGTGGAATTAAAGAGTTTAAGAAGGCCTCTAAAGAAGAAAAGAAAGAAGAAAAGAAAGAGGTAGAAGAATAAACTAATTATACTTTAACTAAAAAGACTCGGTTTGATAATTCAAACCGAGTCTTTTTAGTTAAAAGGAAAACTTATCTGTTATTTTAGTTTTTTAGGTTTTGGGTTTTTCATTGCCTCGCCAATTTGATTACTTGCCGTAAAGCTAGCAACCATATCATTTAACATTTGACTACCTGCTTGGGGAGAATTAGGAAGTAATATTAAATTACTATTTGTTTGTTGTCCAATAGACTGAAGTGTGTCGTAGTGTTGTGTTACAACAATTAAGGCTGAAGCTTCTTGAGAGTTAATACCCACCTTATTTAAAACCTCAACGGACTCTTCTAAACCACGAGCAATCTCTCTTCTTTGATCAGCAATACCTTGACCCTGTAAACGCTTGCTCTCTGCCTCTGCTTTTGCGCGTTCTACAATTAAGATACGCTGAGCGTCACCTTCATATTGTGCAGCCACTTTCTCTCTCTCAGATGCATTAATCCTATTCATTGCCTCTTTTACTTGTGAATCTGGATCTATATCTGTTACTAGGGTTTTAATAATATCATAACCATAAGCCATCATCGCTTCATTTAGCTCTGATTTTACAGCCAATCCAATCTCGTCTTTTTTTACAAAAACATCATCTAATTTCATTTTTGGAACCTCTGCCCTTACTACATCAAAAACATATGAGGTAATCTGGTCGTTTGGGAAGTCTAGTTTATAAAAAGCATCATATACTTTGTCATAAATCACCTTATATTGAACAGATACTTTTAATTTTACAAAAACATCATCTCTTGTTTTTGTTTCTATAGTAACATCCAATTGTTGAATTTTCAAACTGACTCTTCCGGCAATTTTTTGTACTCCTGGAATTTTTAAATGAAAACCAGATTGACGAACACTTGTGAACTTACCAAAAGTTTCTATAACGGCTGCTGTTTGCTGCTTAACAATAAAGTAAGATGCAAAAACAACTACTATAATAAAAGTGACGATAACATAAGTTAGACTGAACATAATTTTTATTTTTTTAAATTAGTATAAAGATACATTTTTAGTTTTTTATTAACAAGAAGGGGTTAAACAAATTACTCAAGAATGAAATACTATTGCGTTATTAATCCTTGTAACCACGGTCATTTTGCCAATCATTTCCATAATATCAAATAAATGCGGCCCTTTTAAATCACCCACCAGGCTCAAGCGAAGAGGCTGCATAACCTTACCAAGGCCAACGTCTTTTTCGCTTATCCATTCTTTAATTATGGTTTCTGTATTTGCAGAAGAAAACTCTCTAACACCCTCAATAATGATAATTAATTCTCTCATTAAGTCCGAGGTATCTTCTTTCCAGTTTTTTTTAGACGCTTTAGAATTGTATTCGGTTGGGTTCTGAAAAAAGAAATTAGATAAACCCCAAAAGTCCTCAACAAATACAGCTCTTTCTTTTATTAAATTAACGACTTTGTTGGCATATGCTTTTGTTGTTATAACCTCTTTTTCCTTTAAAACAGGAAGATATAGTTCCGTTAAGGCAACACCCCCTTTTGTTTGCATATAACGCTGATTGAACCAGTTTGTTTTTTCCGGATTAAACTTTGCTCCAGATTTACTAACCCTATTCAAGTCAAACGCTTTGGTTAACTGGTCTAAAGAGAAAACCTCTTCCTCTGTTCCAGGGTTCCATCCCAATAAAGCCAACATATTTATGAAGGCCTCAGCAAAGTAACCGCTCTCCTTGTATCCTTCAGAGACATTCCCCGTTTCTAGGTTTGTGTATCGAAGAGGAAACACAGGGAAGCCCAGCTTATCACCATCTCTTTTACTCAACTTTCCTTTTCCTACAGGTTTTAATATTAAAGGTAAATGTGCAAATTTTGGGGCCCTCCAATCAAGGGCTCTATATAATAAAATATGAAGAGCCATAGAGGGCAACCATTCCTCGCCCCGAATTACGTGTGAGATTTCCATTAAATGATCATCAACAACATTAGCTAAATGATACGTTGGCAGACCATCTGATTTAAATAAAATTTTATCATCTAAAACATTAGTATCAATTTTTATTTCTCCACGAATCTCGTCATTCATAATAAGAGTCTCGTCTTGAGGAGATTTAAAGCGGATCACATACTTTTCTCCAGACCTTACCCTCTCCTGTACCTCTTTATTTTTTAAAATTAAAGAATTTACTAAACGTCCTTTTTCTCTGTTATGCCAATTATATATAAAGGTTTTCCCTTTTTCTTCGTGTTTTTTTCTCTCTAAATCTAACTCCTCAGAGGTGTCAAAAGCGTAGTACGCCCAACCAGATTCTAGTAAAATATTTGCATACTCTTTGTATAATGCTTTTCTTTCAGATTGTCTATATGGGCCAAACTTTTCGTTCTTACCAGGCCCTTCATCAAAAGGAATATTACACCAATCTAGCGCATCTACAATGTATTGTTCCGAGTTAGGAATATACCGCGCTTGATCTGTATCCTCTATACGCAACACAAAGGTCCCGTTATTTTTCTTTGCAAATAAATAATTAAATAATGCGGTTCTTACACCTCCAATATGAAGTGGCCCAGTAGGGCTTGGTGCAAAACGTACACGGATGTCAGATCCCATTTTTTTATTTTTTTTAATAAAGCAAAGATACTTTTTAAAGAAAAAAGAAGCTACAGTTTCATAACTTATTTGAACATTGTTAAATTGAAATTTTTTTAAGCTGTTTTAGTGAATTGACAAAACTAAAGTTCCGCAGAGAGATTTTAATTAGACAATCGTTACCTTTGCAATGTGATTTTATAGAGGTGATGTTTTAATTAAGTTTTATTCAAGAAAGTATTAATTATTAAGCCCCATTTCTTTATTGGTGTTAAAAGGAATAAATATAATAGATTAAATGATTGTTTTTAATTACGAAATTGATTTTTCATTAAATAATGAGCCTCAGTTAGAAAACTGGATTCAGGACATTGTGTTTAATTATGGGTTCAGCCTTGGAGAAATTAATTATATATTCTGTGATGATGATTACTTACATAAGTTAAATTTAGAGTTTTTAAAACACGACACCCTAACCGATGTGATCAGTTTTGATAACACGATTGGTGAATTAATTAGTGTTGATATTTTCATCTCTATAGAAAGAATAAGGGATAATGCTATTGATTTTAAAGTTACTTTTGCCGAAGAATTGCATCGAGTCATGATTCATGGCGTCTTACATTGTTTAGGCTTTAAAGATAAAACCAATGAAGATAAAAAAATCATGACAAAAAAAGAAAACGAATCTCTTCTACTTCTAAGGAGCTGATTTTCAATTATTTAAATTAAAAGTTTCACGTGAAACATTAAAATGAGTTTATTTTCAACAACATTTGACGTTATTGTCGTTGGCGGAGGCCATGCCGGTAGCGAGGCCGCAGCGGCCAGTGCAAATATGGGCGCCCACACCCTGCTAATTACGATGAATCTACAAAACATTGCTCAGATGAGCTGTAATCCTGCTATGGGAGGTATTGCAAAGGGTCAAATTGTGAGAGAGATCGATGCTTTAGGTGGTTATAGCGCAATTGTAACAGATAAGACGGCTATTCAGTTTAAGATGTTGAATAAATCGAAAGGACCCGCGATGTGGAGTCCAAGGGCTCAATCTGATAGAATGCAATTCGCAGAATGCTGGAGAACTATGCTAGAGCAAACGGATAACTTAGATTTCTATCAAGACTCCGTTAACGGGTTATTGTTTGATGGAGATTCAATCGTTGGCGTAAAGACTGCTTTAGGTTTAGAAATTAAAGCCAAGACCGTCATTATAACAGCGGGAACTTTTTTAAACGGGTTGATTCATATCGGAGAAAAAACTTTTGGAGGGGGTAGAGCAGGTGAGGGCGCTTCAACAGGAATTACTGAGGATCTGGTTAAAAGGGGGTTTGAATCTGGAAGGATGAAAACAGGAACCCCACCAAGAGTTGATGGTAGGTCCTTAGATTATTCTAAGATGACAGAACAGCCCGGTGATCTAAATCCAGAGAAATTTTCTTACTTACCATCCACTGAGCCATTGGTAAAGCAGCGTTCTTGTTATTTAACACACACGAATCCTAAGGTGCATAATTTGTTGCGAGAAGGCTTTGACAGGTCTCCGATGTTCAATGGTAGGATTCAATCCATAGGGCCAAGATACTGCCCCTCTGTAGAGGATAAGATTGATAGATTTGCGTCCAAAGAGAGGCACCAGGTTTTTGTTGAGCCCGAAGGTTGGACTACGGTTGAGATTTATGTTAACGGTTTTTCAACATCTCTTCCAGAGGATATCCAAGACAAGGCAATTCGCGCTATAGATGGTTTCGAAAACGTAAAATTTTTAAGATATGGGTACGCAATTGAATATGATTATTTTCCTCCAACACAATTAAAGCATTCTCTAGAGACTAAGTTAGTGAAAAATTTATTTTTTGCAGGTCAAATTAACGGATCAACCGGTTATGAAGAAGCAGCGGCTCAAGGCCTAATGGCAGGTGTCAATGCGGCTCTAAAAGTCCAGGGCAAAGAGTCGTTTATACTAAAAAGGAATGAGGCCTATATAGGGGTTCTAATTGATGATTTAATAACAAAAGGAACTGACGAACCTTATAGAATGTTTACTTCTCGTGCCGAATATAGAACGCTATTAAGGCAAGATAATGCTGATTTAAGACTAACCCCCCTTGCTTACAATTTAGGACTGGCGTCTAAAGAACGGCTGGATCGCGTAATAGAGAAACAAAACAAAACAGAACTACTAATTAGTTTTTTAGAAAAAACAAGTGTTAAGGAGTCAGAGATTAACCCTATTTTAGAGTCAAAGGGCCTTGCAATTGTTAAACAATCTATGAAGATATTTAAGATTGCCGCTAGGCCTCAATTAAGTTTTTCAGACTTTAGTAAGATAGATAAACTTAACGCATTCGTTTTAAAGCATCAAATTAAAAAAGATGTCATAGAGCAGGTTGAAATTCATTTAAAATATTCTGGTTACATAGAAAAGGAAAAAAGTAACGCTGACAAATTAAGTCGTTTAGAAAATGTTGTTATCCCGTCAACGTTTAATTATCAAAAAGTACAATCTCTATCTTTTGAAGCAAGAGAAAAACTAACCAAAATACAACCAACTTCAATTTCTCAAGCCAGTCGAATCAGTGGGGTATCTCCTAGTGATATTTCAGTACTACTTGTTTATATGGGAAGATAAATTAAAACAAAAATTAACATGTTCCCCGTGGAACATTGAAATTAATTTTAGCCCTATGCCAATAGAAAGATCACTTCAAGAAAACCTAAAGCCCTTTTTAAATTGTAAAGACCATACTGTTTCAGGAGAGCTTTATAAGGTAATGAAAAATGAAGAATATGATCTTTTAATAACACATCCTTTTCCTGACGATCTTGACAATTATTATAAAAGCGAAAAATATATTTCACATACAGATGCTAAGAAATCTATTTTTGATAGAGTTTATCAGGCGGTAAAAGGGCACTCGTTAAAAAATAAAATCCGCTTAATAAACTCATTTTTACCTCGCGAAAAAACACTTTTAGATATTGGGGCAGGGACCGGAGATTTTATACAAGGATGTATAAAGAACGGATGGAGTGTTTCTGGTTTAGAGCCAAATATAAAAGCAAGAAAAATTGCTCAGACAAAAAACATTCTACTTCAAAAAGACCTTTCATTTTTTAAAGACCAGCAGTTCGATGTAATTACATTATGGCATGTTTTAGAGCACATACAAGATTTAGATAAATATATTAAAAGTTTAAAAAAATTACTAAAAAAAGACGGAACACTTTTAATAGCCGTGCCAAATTACAAAAGTTTTGATGCGAATCATTATGGAAAATTTTGGGCTGCTTTTGATGTGCCAAGACATTTATGGCATTTTTCTCAAACAAGTATAAAAAAGATATTTAGCCATGTGTCAATAAGTGTTGTTAAAACTGTTCCAATGAAATTTGACGCTTATTATGTTTCACTTTTAAGCGAAAAATATAAAAACGGAAAAATGAACATCTTTAAATCTATTTGGATAGGCTTTCTTTCAAACTTAAAGGCCAGAACAACACTTCAGTATTCTTCAATTATTTACGTTCTGAAAAACGATTAAAAGGGCTTTTAGTAGGGTTTCTGCCTTTTTAAATAACACAGAACAATACTTACAGCTCAAAAAAAGAAAGTCGCTTAAAACCATCGACTTAAAAGCCTTTCGCAATAATCAAAAACTATTACTATTTTATTTGTTATAGAATTTAGCTATTTAATAAGTGTAAGCCAATTATTGCTATTATAAAATAGACACCAAGTGTCATCGCGCCCGCATAATCTTTTGCAAGTCGTTGACCGATTAATAGGAAAATTAAACTTAAAGCAGAGAGTTCAATACCCATAATAGCCATTTCCTTTAGTTCAGAAGTGTACAATTGATAAACCCCAACAATCATTAATAAGCTAGCTGCAATTTCTATAATTAAAATAATAGCCAATAAAACAGGTACTTGATTTTTTAAAGGAGAATTTTTAAAATGACCCTTTATAAAAGACAAATTCCCTTTCCAGTCTGTAAGCTTATCAATTCCAGATTGTAAAAATGTTATAATTAAAAATAATAGTGTCAGTACTTCTGCGGGGTAATTAGATAATAGTTTCATGGGTTTTGTTTTAAATCAGGCTATTTTTTAAATTTAATTATTAGCAGAAAGCTAACAAAAAGTTTTTTTTATTTTTTTTACAATTGTATCTGCTAATTTTTTTTCACTTTCTTGAGTCCACCCAGCAATATGTGGCGATAAGATTACGCTATCCGAATCAATTAAATACCTAAGCGCCTTAGGGGTTTCTGACAAAAACAGGTTTTCAAATGAAGATTTCTCATATTCCAAAACATCTAAACCTGCACCCAAAATTTTACCTTTTTCAATTCCGCTAACTAGATCTTTAGTAACAACAGCGCTACCTCGAGCTGTATTTATTAACCAAAAACTTTTCTTAAATTGATTAATAAATACAGTATTAACCATATTCGTTGTCAATTTTGTTTGAGGTGTGTGAATGCTTATTACATCACTTCTTTCTTGAAGCTCTGCTAATGATACCTGCTGACAATTTTCATCAGCAACGTTTTCTTTTAGATCATAACAAAGAACATCAACATCAAATCCTTTGAGTTTTTTAGAGAAAGATTTTCCCATATTCCCATAACCCAGTATTCCAATTGTTTTTCCATCTAATTCGATTCCCCGATTTTCTTCTCTAACCCAACTTCCTGCTTTAACCTCTCTATTGGCTTTATTTAATTTGTTAAAAAGGGATAATAACATCGCTAAAGAGTGTTCTCCTACAGCATTTCTATTTCCCTCTGGGGCTGCAAATAATTCAATTTTTTTATTTTTAGCGTACTCACAATCGATGTTTTCTAAACCCGCACCAACTCGACCAATAAATTTTAACCTCTTTGCTTTATCTAAAAAAAAATTATCAATTACAATCCGACTTCTTACAATCAGTCCATCATATGAATGAATTTTCTCCATTATATCCCCCTTTGAAGAAGTATAATCTTCTTCGTTTTCAAACCCCAGCCCGTTAAGCTGATTTATTAAGCTCTCATGATTTTTGTCTAAGTGAAGAATTTTCATAAATTAAATTAATTATCTCTAAACTTATATAAAACTAATGGTTTTCGATGGCCAAAACCTTTTAGTGAAGGATTAATATTGCTCTTTTTCACTTGGAAAATCACCGCTTTTGATATCAGTAATATAATTTTGAAATGCCCCGGTCATATCTGCATATAAGTCTAAATAACGTCTTAAAAACCGTGGATTAAATTCGTGTGTCATCCCGATCATATCGTGAGTCACTAACACTTGTCCGTCTACACCATTTCCAGCACCAATGCCAATTACTGGTATTGTTAGTGCATCTGCAACTTTTTTAGCTAATGCTGCAGGAACTTTTTCTAAAACTAAAGAAAAACAGCCAATTTTTTCAAGCATTAAAGCATCCTCTATTAGCTTTTCAGCCTCTTCTTCTTCCTTGGCCCTTACTGTATAAGTTCCAAATTTATAAATAGATTGCGGGGTTAAACCCAAGTGGCCCATAACAGGGATTCCTGCATTCAAAATACGTTTAATAGAGCTTTTAATCTCCTTACCACCCTCCATCTTTATAGAGTGCCCTCCAGATTCTTTCATAATTCTAATAGCAGACCTTAAAGCCTCTTTCGGATCTGACTGATAGCTACCAAAAGGCAAGTCAACTACGACCAAACAACGATCAATAGCCCTTACAACAGAGCTCGCGTGATAAATCATTTGATCTAACGTAATAGGCAAAGTTGTTTCATGTCCTGCCATAACATTTGAGGCCGAATCACCCACAAGAATAACATCAATTCCAGCACCATCTACAATTTTTGCCATTGTGAAGTCATAAGCAGTTAACATGGAGATTTTCTCTCCATTTGCTTTCATATCGATCAAAGACTTAACAGTAACCCTCTTGTATTGTTTTTTTGCTACAGACATATACTTAGTTGTTTTAACATGGTAAAAGTACTAAATAAAGTATAAGAAAGAGAGTGTTATTTTTTTTAGGCAGTGAGTGTATTTTATTTTTTGTTAATTCTTTCTTTTCCTTTTTTTGGATAAAAAAGAATAATTGCTGAACCTAGCTTTGTTTTAACACAAGACTTAGGTCATAACTTTAAAATTTTATGAGTTTCATTCTTATTATCCGAAAAAATTTGAATAAAATAAATTCCTGACACAAGTTGATTTGTATTAATAGTGAGTCGCCCATTTATTATATTATGAGCCCCCTGCAACACTGTTTTAGACCCAGTATTAAAGACTCTATAATGAACACTAGTAAATTCTTTGGCAGAATGTATTTGTAAGACATCTCTTACTGGGTTTGGAAACA
>Ga0209482_1002262_pt1 | contig 12120 bp, 8 predicted proteins | sample CoawatmetaG10DNA_FD_187512 | JGI IMG/M metagenome (GOLD analysis project Ga0209482, IMG submission 187512) | Marine microbial communities from the West Antarctic Peninsula - Coastal water metaG104-DNA (SPAdes) (version 2) | ecosystem: Environmental > Aquatic > Marine > Coastal ...
ATTAAATGCTGTATGGTTTTTAAAACTTATTTTTACAAATTTATAATCCTTAAAATTATCAAATCCATACAATCCCTTTTTTTTAACTATCTCACAATCCAATATAGAATTTTCATAAAATATTCCTACTTCTTCACGGTTTTTCAACCATTGTTTAAACTGGATAAGTTCTCGTTTTTGCCAATTATCCGGAACTAATACATAAAAGAATGGTGTAAATCCTTTCACATAAATACAATATGTTTTTCCCTTTTCATTCATAGCAAACATTTTTACCAAGAATTTTTTATTATCTTCTCCTTTTTCATCATTCCATTCATCATAATTAGTGTTATCTACTTGAAAATCAAATAACCTAAATTCCGGTTTCTTTTTTGTTGTCATTATTAATACTATAATATTATGGTTAATGTTTATTTCAATTTTTAATCTTATAAAAAAAGTTATTTTTTTTAAAATTGAATATAAAAATATTTGCGTTATTATAATATATTATACATAATGGAAAAACTTGCTGTTACATGTCAAGTATTATATGATAATGATTTATTAGATAAACAAAATGAAATAGTTAAAATTAAAAAAGAGTTAAATGATAATATACTACCGAAAATCTTATATAAAAATTACAAAGAATTTGAAACTTTAAAAACAGAAGCTATAGAAATTTGTAAAAGAGGTGTAAGAAGTTATATATATAAAGCAGGGGATTTCCGTTTTATATCAGAAACAATGCGGCGGGGGAGGGTCAATTCCACACAACACGAAGAATTATATTTAATATTATTCGAGGCTTTTAATAAAATTTCAAAAGGACAAGCAAACAAATGGATAAGTAATTATGCCCAAATTATAAATTTATCAATTATAAACACAATTAAATCTCTTGTTAGTATCGGATTATGGGACAATATAGATAATTATTTGGGTAGAGAAGGTTTAATTACATTTATATTGAAAATATTAATGGCATTCTTTGACGAAGACGCAAATAACAGAAAAGATACAATTAGTGTTATTCGTCATTTTAAATGTTCCGACTGTGATAAAATTACAGATTACTATGTATTGGCTGTAAAATGTTGGGAGTGTAGTCCAGGATGGCATTTGGATAATTAAAAATTGAATATAAATGGTATAAAATTAAATATATTATTTATATTATAATGACTGACAGAGGAATACCAGAACAAATTAAAACTGGATTTAATCTCCTTGAACCTGAAGATCCTACTAAAAATATAGCATCTATTCTTCTTGTATTCATGGAAAACGCTGTAAAATCAGCTGATATTTATGTTAAACACGCAAAAAGAAACAGTATTACCGCCGAGGATATTAAACGAGGATTAATGTTAGAAGTGTTCTTTATGAAACAAAGACCCAATATGTTAGAACAATGTGAAAAAATGAAAGAAACCATACAAAAAATTTTAGATGAAGAAGACGACAGCGATGAAGAAATTGAAATATATCAAGAAGTTGAAGATGAAGAATTTAAGGAAAGTGAATGTAAATGCCCTATGTGTGGGTGTATAAATACAATTTATCAAAGATGGGAAGGATTTACTCCTGAAACACCTATTGAAAGAGCAATGTTTAATCATATCAATCGTATTTAATTCTTATCCATTTTGTTACAATTCCTACGTAGATTGAATCTGTAAAATATTTTTTATGATCAAATTTGGTTTCCCTAATTTCACTCACTTCCACTTCTTTTCCATCCACAGTTAAATAAATGTTAGTATGATTTTGTAATTCCATCCTTTTTTCTTTTCTATTATAAATTTTAGAAGGAGATGCTTTTTGTTTTTGTGAAAAGTATGCGTGGCACGAGCTCATTATAATAATATATTTAATATACATTTAAATATTTTTATTTTATTCAATTTTCTATTATGACTATGTTACCATAAATTTTTAAACCAAACATATCACTTGCTTGTTTATTTAAAGGTAAAGTATATTCACCTGATTCATTCATAAATACACTTCTACCGTCTGTTGTATTCATAACTGTAAAGTACCCCTTTGTTATTTTTTGCAGATCTTCGTATCCTGGATCTTCATCAAAATAATATATTGTTTTTTCTTTGTTTACAGAAGACATTATATTTATATGAATACAAATATAATATAATTATTAATTCAATTTTATTTTAATGATATCATATTAAAAAATCTTTCACGCATAGCACTACGATTTTTTCTTTTAACTTTTTTAGATTTCTTTCTTCTTTTTTTTCTCTTTTTCTTTGTTTTTTTATTATTTTTTCGGCATTTACCAAGTGATTTTTTTACAAAATTTGCTAAATCTTTTACTTCTCTTTTACCGTTGTAATCTTTTTTCTTTTTACCTCCAATAAATGACCTAATTAAAGGTAACCCATTAATACGAGTATCAATACCTTGTAATTTTCCTATCATAGGTTCGGGTATGTTTAATAATATACCAGGTCCTGATTGCTTTTTTATAATTTCTTCCACTCCTGGCATAACTCTGTTATTTAAATCGTTACAGTGTCCGCACCAGTCAGCAGTAAATTTAGCAACCACTTTTTGGTTTTTCTTTGTAATTAAATTATTTATTTCATCAATATTATTATCTGTTACTTTTATTATTTTCATTTTACCTCCTTTCATTTAAAGTATCGAGAGAAATTTATTTATTCAAATATATATATATATATAATGAAGATTAATTACAAATTAATTACAATTATTGTAGCATTTTCTATCGGGCTCTTTTTTTGCCTAAGATACAAGTCTTCAGACTTATTGGAAAATTTTCAAGGTATGGGCCAATGTCCTAATATGTTAGTTAAAAAGGGCAAAGAATTACATTTAATAAATACAAAAAAAGCACTTATTCCTGGAGTAAATCCTATTAAATTTAATAGTTTAGAAGATTATGCGGAATATGTCAAATGGAGTAAAAAAGTTGGAATCAAATGTCCTATTTTATATTACGAACAAACATACAATACACAAAATGAAAGAGGATTTAGACTATTGGATGACCCTTTAAATCCTTCCGCAGGCTTATCAAGTAACCCTCCTGCTACTAGACAACCAGCACAAACACAGATGCTAACAGATGCAAATCGTGATGATCCACCGTATAACGAAAATAATTTTTCTGGCTTTGATGCGGATAATCAATATATAGGAGTCAAAACACCTTTAGATAATATTACACTTCAACAAGAGAACGGTAGTTTATCAACGATGGACTCTAATTGGGTAGGCGGTAAATGTACCCAAAATGCTATTAACGCAGGAAAATTTGAGGGCAGAACTCGTGATATGAAACCAGACAGATTATAAATAACTTAAATAATATCTTTAATTGTAGAAGATATTATTTGTGATAACTATAGTGTTAAAAAAGTTACACACCAAGACTTCCGCTGCTTATAAATTGCCATACAAATTGGTGTATATTGTACCTATCACTAACATATTCTAGTTACTTGAATTTTACCATTATATGTTCTAGTTGCCCCTCCATTATTTTTAGCATATATTAAATATTGTGCCTGTGACCCCCCGTATGTCTCTACCATTCGTCCTGTCCAATTAAATGTCATATAATTTACATATTGACTTGTTTGATCAATAAATCTAGTTGCACCTTGTTGTGCAATAACTTCAGGGTTTGTACTACCATAATAAGGTGGTCCCCTTAATGTAAGTAGTGGTTGTCTTTGATCACCACTACCCCAAGCATCTCCATTCCAGATTCCAGTAACAGTAATCGTATATACTCCAGTTGCTGGAGGTTCTATATATATTGTAGATCCTGTTGTAGGTATTATTTTTACACCTCCAGGACAATCATTTGTAATTGATGTATAACCTAAAAATGCTTCAGCAGATGTTCCAACGCTTGCGGATGCAGCTGCTGTAGCATAATAATCTCTAGTATTAAACCAACCGGTAACTTCCGCAGCATTAATATCTTTTTCTACCCCAACAGCACCTACCTGTAAATCACTACTTTCCATTAAAAGCGTTGTTCCTTGTTGTTTTATAAATGTTGAAGTGTTACCATTAGTATCTTTTAAAATTAAAGACCCGGATGATGTACTCGAATCAAAATTAAAAGTGGTTGTTTTAGTTGGTCCATCAACTTTTAAAAGATCGTTGCCTCCACTATCTTCAACCTCTAAAATTTTAGTTGTAATTGTATTTTGAACATCTAAATTACTAAGACTTAATGAATTCATCGATACATCGCCTTGAAAACAGTGATCTAATGAAGAACATGCATTTGCGCGCCCATTATTAGGATTATATGTTATATCTAAATCAACTGCCGTGGTATTTAAATTTATAATAGGTGTGGATGTTAAAACCCATCTACCACCCGTGGTAGAATTTCTTCCATTTTCATATAATCTTATATGTATATCCGAAGTAGAAGTCGAATTTTTTCTATAAATATATAAATTAGCACCGGAATATATATTTGTACCACTTATATCAATTTTTAAGTTTGTTGTTAAAGATGCTCCATTTTTATACCAATTATGAGCCAAAACATTTATATAATTACCCCGAGAATATGATGTTCCCGCGTAAAATATTATTTGTTCTCTAACACCACTTGTATCATCATCTACAATAAATAATCCTCTCGCATTATCTTGAGAACCCTCACAAGTAGCAATACAATGCCACGCATCACTTCCATTTGCGGGAATATTGGCAGAAAAATTTCTATATTCAACAAATGTTGTATCTGCTTCACCAGTAATTAATCCATCTACATCTAAATTATTTGATACAGAAATATTAGTTGAGGATATATCATTATAATTTCCTGAAACATTTATATTTCCGTCAATAACTATATTTCCACTAATATCAATATTTCCACTAATATCAACATTTCCACTAATATCAACATTTCCACTAATATCACAATTACCGATTATGTATAAATCATCGTTTACATACATTGGAGAATTAATATTAATTGTATTTAATCCAGCATCAATAAATAAACAACGTGAAGTATCTGTAGTACCTACAGAAAAATCTATATCATTTTTCAATGGATTTATTTGAACACTGCCGTCAACAAGGGAAATGTTATTACCAGTTCCAGTTGTATTTCCCGCTACTCTAATTGCCAAAGAGGTTTGTTGATTTAAAATATACCAATTATGTTCTGGATTAATTGTATTAGAACAAGTTAAAGATAAACCACCACTACTACCATTATTTTTTGTGAGTAACTCCGTAGTATTTCCATTTGTACTTAATGTAATTTTTCTTCCTGAATGTTCTAACCCCATAGATAAAGTTCCTGCTCCAACGTTAATTAATCTTACACTTGATTGTGTAGAACCTGTTCCTTCTAGCTTAAAATTGGATATTATATTATCGATTAATAAATCTTCTTTTCCAATATCTATATTTAAATTATCAGTAATACTATCAACATATATATTTTTATATGTTGGTGTTTTTCCCAAATATGTTGGTATATTATTTAAAAATCTTAATTGTGGACCACCTTTACCCGTATTTTGTATGGTGATACCTTCATTATCACCACCAGAAATATCTACTATTACTTTCCCTGCTAACATTGTATTACCACAAACATCAAGTGCGAAGCCATTATTTGTAGGAGGATTACCATTTATTTGTATATAACTATTTACTTCAAGTGCACCAGAAATATCTACAAGAATTGCGGAAATATCTAATATACCCTGTGAATTTGTACTATTTATATCACCATTAATATTCAAATTATCCAATAAAATAATATCATTATTTACCTGAAATGAATTATCTATAATTTCATACATACTTGTTATAGAGTATTCTCCGTCCAATAAATTTAAACTTACATCAACATGCGAAGTAGTGCCACTTGGTAACAGTATCAAATCTTGAAGTATCCAGTTAATATCATTAGAAATAGGAACACTATAATTTTGACTATTATTAGATAATACGATTTTAATATAATTTACAGGTCCCGCACCACCATCAAAAAAATCAGTACATAAATGATAGAAGTTGAGCCCATCATCTACTATATATAAATTACCGAAACCCTTCGTAATATCCATATTTATATTAGATAAAACTTTTATAAACGGTGTTTTGCTTTCTACAACTCCAGCAATAAAATGAATTATTTGTTGATAATTTGGAGTAGTTAATTGAACTGTAAAATAACCAGTTGTTATTGCATCATTTTTATTAACGCTCGCAATCATTAATGACGCATATGTTGCGGGAGCTTGTACTAGTGGTGTAACATTAAAATTAGGGATTGTTGTTTCTTGAATTAAATTAGTATCTTTAACATGCACATCTCCAGCATCATAAGATAGATCATTTCCTGTTTTCGTCCAAAATGAACTTGTTGTATTTCCCGATAAATCATCTATCGCATCCTGAACCTGTCCCCAACTAGGAACTCCAGAAACATCAGTAGCATCACCTATCCAATTTATTTTTCCACCATTCATACTCATGTCCCCAAACAAAAATATATCATTGCTTACTTCAAGATTATTACAAGAAACATCTACCAGTTGTGTATGACCCAATACATTTAAATTTCCTGATAAATCCAAATTAGTGGCAGAAACATCTACAAGTTGTGTATGACCTAATACATTTAAATTTCCTGATAAATCCAAATTAGTGGCAGAAACATCTACCAGTTGCGTATGACCTAATACGTTTAAATTTCCTCGTAAAATTGTATTACCTGACACATCTAATTCATGTGCTACATTATTTAAACTTGGGTCTTGAGTATGATCTACATTCGAATTATCTATGATGGGTTGGTTTGGATATCCTATAAACAAATTTTTTCTAACATATTCGTATTGAGTTCTTATAGCGTCATCAGGATTTAAATCTAAAATATTTGATGAACCGTCCGGTAATATCATTCTTTTTATATTATTTATTTCTATTGAGCTATTACTAATATCACCAACTTGTATCTGTCCTGAAACATCTATATTTGTTATACCTAATTTACCATCATATACAAAACAAGATATAGTTGGTGCCCAATTAGGATCTTGAACACCATTTGATAAATTTTGAGTAGAATTAATATTGTTAGATTCTAAAGTTGTTTTACTTGCATAAAATAATAAATAACCTGACCCTGAATCCATTAACCAGTAAATTGGGAAACTATTTAAAAAAACTTGTTGAAAATTAGTAGATGGAGGAGTTGAGTTGTTCTTTCTAACTATGGGTAAATAACCACTATTAATATCGTCAAATTTAAAAGGTATTGCGTGTTCTAATACACTATTTTTATTGACAATAACTGAACCCGAATAATCAGAAAAACTCCCCCATACTCTTCCATTTGAAGCCGAATCTACTGGAACTAATGACAATCTTTTAAAAAATTTAATATTTTCGTTTGGAAATATTTCAGCATATGTTTTTCCATTATATGTAGTGTTGATTGAATTAAAATAAGTAGATTCCTCTACCGTATTTGTAGCATAATTGGAAGAAGAATCTAACCAGTACCCGCCACTGAGATCTGGTAGGATATCTCCGTTGTCTGTATTAAATGGACCTGAACCATCCAGTCCATTGACAGTTACAGTTGGGGTATCTGGAACTGTTTCAATCATAACATCTTTACTAAATATATTAGGAACAAAGTTAAAAGTTTCAGAATCAAACGGTGCTTCTAAAGCAGTTGAAGCTACACCCATAAACTGTTTAAACAATAGTCTTGTTTGTGCATTATTTGTTAATAAACTCATATAAAATACAATAATAAATTATTATATTTTATATTACATATTATATCTATTAATCAATTACGTTTTAAAAAATGAAAAGGTTTGTTTATTATCTGTACCTGTAACATTAGTAACACTCAAACTACTACTAATGTATTTAAATTGAACTTCTACTTCTTTAATAGAATATGTTCCTTGATTGGGAAGTCCTATTCTGAAATAAATATCAAATGCACCCGCAGCACCAACAATTCCATATATTCTATGTATTTTTTTGTTTGATGACAAACCATCAGTCCATAACGAACCTGCTCCATTATCATTATTAAGTTTAGTACTAATACCCGGGTTAAATGTTTTGTGGGTCGCCTTCCACCCGGTTTTTGGAGATTGGTTTGACAAACTGGTTGGGTGTGTCGACGTCGTACCGAATTCCTGCCACCAACATATTGGATTTGATGCAAAACCTGCACCAGAGAATAAATTAGCCGAATTATCAATTGGTAGAGTATCAAAAGTCGTAGACCCAGCATTTTTTGTAGATATTGTAACACCTGTAAAACCACCAGATGGTAATGTCATAGCCGGTATAGGACATTTGATAACTATAAATTTATATTTTAAATTTGAGTTCATAATAAAACCACCATCTCCATCCCACCATCCAAATTGTCCTCCAGAATTTGTATCTTGAAAAGTTCTTGCTGTCAAACTTAATGTTTCCCCCAATATTCTTAATGGATTATAGTTTGGTGTTCTTGTACCTGAACGATCTCCAAACCAATAATTACTATTATAATCAACATATGGATTTTTATTTCCACTTCCATTTCCTGCTTTAAATCCATCTGCGGCCCACATTAATTGTCTCTCGGCACCTGTGGCAGCAGTGGTACCATCGTGTAATAATACATTATGATCATATAACTGAGTATAATCGGGTGCTTGTCCCGAATCAACAAAGGGATACTGATTAAAATAAGTACTAGATGAATTTACGTCCCCTACTTTATTTAAAGAAACATCTGAATCAAAAGTATAATCCCAAAATAAAGTATAATTTCCATTTGGTCCAACACCATTCCCTTCAAATCTATTTTTACTCACATCTCCGGTAAAACGGTCATCTAATGTTCTTTTTGCTCCTGTTTCTAAAGAATTTGAATTGTTTCTTTTTAATCTCAATATATTATTACAATACGAACCTTGTATAAAAAATAATGGTTGTGATACACTAGATGAATATGTAGTGGGTAGTAAATTTCTACTATATTTATTGTTATCAACCCCAAAATCCTTTGTCCCTGTATCACCACTTAAATTAAATGTTCCTGTTAAATCTTGTGTTGTATTTGGAGTAGCAGCTACATTTGGATATGGAGATGCAGCACTCGAAGGGACGTCCCACACTTTAGTTATTGATTGGTTACTCCAATTTATATAATTACTTGGACCTGGTGCAGTTCCTGAACCTGAATCCTGAATAAAAAATTCTAAATTTTCTATTAAATTACCATCAGTTGGCCACCAGGTTGCATCTAAATTTTCTAAACTAATGGTATACTCTACTATATTAGTTGACGTTTTGGCCAATATAGGAAGACCAAAGAAATTTGCTGTTGGATTTTCACCTTTTGGTTCAGCACCAAACTTAAATTTATTATTAGAATTATTATAACTAGCAAAAGGAGAACCATTGTACCCGTCCATTATCTCAAAATCTGAATTTGTTGTTGACAAAGTAATATCTTCAATTGGTCGTGTCGCTATATTGAATATTTTATTCCATCCTTCTCCTATAGCTGTTGGATGTCTTGTCCAATTCGCTGAATTTCCAGATAATTCTTGATATATTATAACTTTGTAACCTGCTTGTGAAGTATTATTAGATATATCCCTGTAAGTTGTTAAATTTACATTTGATATATCTATATCTGATAATTCTGTTCCGCAATAATAACCACCCTCTTGGGTTATATTTCCGTTATCAAAAGCATTTACTATATCAGATGTTTTCCACCCTAAAAAATTATTAGATACATCTAAACCTTTTGCTCCTAAACTGTAACCACCGGACAAGTCTTGGGTTCCTTGAAATCCCATTTGAACTCCACTTAAATCTAAATCAGTTGTATGGCTTGTTGTTGTTCCGTCAAAAAATATATTACTACGCATCCTTATTATTTCTACTCCTGAAGCATCAATACCCAATAAGTCATCAGAGTTTGCTCTAATTTTTACATCATATGACGAATTTGATTGTATAGTTGTAGCTATATTTTTAGCTGGATCTAATCCATTATTTAAAAATAACAAATTTGTTTTTGTGCCACCAGTAGTTAAAAATGCTTTTATAGCACCTGCGGGAACAAAATAATTAGTTTGTGTCCACGAACTACTTGTGGTTTCTTGCCAAATCGTTGTATCTTCATTATCTGGTAGAGTTTCTAAATATCCATTATTAGCATCAGTTTTTGTTGCAGCAGAACGCGGTGGGATAGGAGTATTCCAATCAGAAATATTGTCAACCACTGCTGAATTACTCGCATCTGTATAATTGTTTGGATTAGCAAGACCACTGGGATCTAAACTATGTCTCATACTATACCCATAAATATCATATTTATGTTCTGGAAATACTTTATTTTCCGCGCGAGTTATTGTATCAGACCAGGTATTTGGAACGGTATTTGCATTTGTTGTTGAAGGAAACCAAACTGATGGCAAACCGTCAGGTATATTTCTAGATAAATCTATATCGGTAGTATTTCCATCAACCTGTTTAGAATTAGATAATCTATGACCACTTAAATCATATCTATATTGGACTTTTGGTAATGAGGAATTGATAGGTGGATTAATTAAGGAACTAAATGGTGTAGATAGCCCTGTTTCTACTATAGAATTTGCTGTATTAACAATCCCATTTCCACCATTATCATTTCGTCCAGATAATGTAAATATGTCGTGTAATGGAGTTGTTGGTGTGATAAATGTTAATGGTGCTGTTGGTGCTCCATAATTCCCAAGATTAATACCACTTATATCAGGCATATATACCCAATTCCATGATACGTCCTGACTTGATAACCCATGACCTGTATTATATGAAGGGTCTGTAATACTAGCTCTGGCTCTATTTATCATTGCTACTCGTAATTGAATTTTTTTACCCGCTGTGCCTACACTGGACGTTCCAGGAACATATTGTGGTAAAGAAAAAGCATATGAACTTGAATCATCTACAGTAAAAGGTGATGTAAGGACGGCATCTGGAAATATAACTATTCCATTGCTTGGATTAGGTGAGATTTGACTTGATGAAGCTTCAGCATAAATAATAACTTTTCTAATAAATCTAGGTAAAAAGTTTTCACCATTTGTATTATTCCAATAGCTCACACCAGAAGATGTGGGCAAACTAGTTAATAAATTTCCAACAGGGACAGTTGTCCAATCGTTACCACTAACAACACCATTCTGGTCATAACAGATATATTGTATTTTCAATCCTTGATGATAAGGTAAAAAATTGTAATCATCTCTACTTTCATCATTTAACAAGACAAGACCAGTTATGTCGGCTTTTGGACCAAGAGTTCCCAAAAAATCAAAAGCTACTCTTCTTTGAGTTGGATTATTCCAGGAAGCATCTAATCTTGGTGGAGTAGTTGTTTGTAATTCTATAATTTCATTTGTTATTGCTTTTGGAGGGTCAAAAAACATTTCATCAATATAATCCTGTGTTAAACTTGTTCCGCTAGATTTTAAACCAACATAAATATTTTCTTTTCCAGAAACTGTATTAAAACTTACATCAAATTTATTTGTATCAAAATAAATGCCACTAATATCTCTTTTAGTTGGAGGTGTTACATCGATAAAATTTCCATTTGCGTCCTCTCCGTATTTACCAGAATTTACAGAACCAGAGCCTCCACCACCTCCGCCGCCTACAAAATTATTTGAAAAATCTACAAATACATCCCATCTTACAGCTGCTGATGATACATCCTGATATCGTGTTGCCCTATCTCTTCTAGTTGGTTTTGGTGGTGGGTTTACTATCCCGTAAATATTGTTATTTGTTATCAATAACCCGTCCTTATTTGACATAATATATATTTATTTATATATTATATTACCATTTATAACAATTTATATAATTGATGAAATTTCCTCACTAACAAAAGATAAGGCACCTAGAGGTGCTTTTGACATAGCTTGTCCCAAAGAACCATATATATCATTTGGGTTAAAATCTTTACTTTTAACAAGTATGGAATAAAATGTTTTTTTGAAAATTTCTTTTTCAATCCCTTGTAATTCTTCTAATTTTTCTTTGTATTCTCCTATATCA
>Ga0209482_1002264_pt1 | contig 12112 bp, 10 predicted proteins | sample CoawatmetaG10DNA_FD_187512 | JGI IMG/M metagenome (GOLD analysis project Ga0209482, IMG submission 187512) | Marine microbial communities from the West Antarctic Peninsula - Coastal water metaG104-DNA (SPAdes) (version 2) | ecosystem: Environmental > Aquatic > Marine > Coastal ...
ATTTAAGATTATGAAAAAATATGGATTGAAAATGAAAACATTTCTGATTTTAATATCTCTTTTTTTAATCTCCTGCAACCATCATTCAGAGATGAACCCTCAAGTCATCGCTTACTACGCAGGTGACGAAAAATCAATTGATGAATTTAACTTGGAGGGTGTTGACCAGTTGATTTACAGTTTTTTACACTTAAAGGGGAATCAATTGGCCATTGATAATGAAGCAGACAGTCTTACTCTACTGAATGTGGTGAATCAAAAAAAGAAATATCCAAAATTAAAAGTTTTGGTGTCTCTAGGTGGATGGGGAGGTTGTAAAACCTGCTCGGATATTTTTAGTACAGAAGAGGATAGAATCGCCTTTGCCATTGCTACGGCTCAGATCATCGCTTCATACCAAGCAGATGGTATTGATCTAGATTGGGAATATCCAGGAATTTCTGGATTTCCGGGGCATAAGTACCAACCTGAAGACCGAGAAAATTTTACTGACTTAGTCGTGCAGCTAAGAAAATATATGAAAGAAGGAGATATCTTAAGTTTTGCTGCAGGCGCCAATTCTGATGGCTATTTTGAACAGTCCATCGAATGGGATAAGGTGATGCCTTTGGTTGATAATGTCAATCTTATGACCTACGATTTCTATGGATCCGGCTCTAGTAAAACAGGTCATCACACCCCTCTAGGATCTGATGAATTTAAAGAGGGATCTGCCGTATCTTCCATCCAGGCATTAATGAATTTGGGTGTAAAGCCTGAGAAAATAATCATTGGCGCTGCTTTTTACATCAAAACCTTTAGAGAGGTTGAAAATATCAATAACGGTCTTGATCAAAATGCGATTTCAAGTGGGAGTTATAATCAAATAAATTTTGAGGAGGTAAGGTCTGATTTTAATTTCCATTGGGACTCTTTAGCCAATGCCCCTTATGCATACGATAGCATCAATAAAATTTTTGCCACCTTCGATGATCACAAATCCATCCAACTTAAATCTCAATATGCACTAGAGCAAAATTTAGGTGGCATCATGTTTTGGCAACTTATGAATGATAAAAAGCAAAATGGTTTGTTAAAAACCATGGTGGATGAAATGAAAGAAAACTAAGCCCAAGCCATCGCTCCTCCTTTTATTTTAGATACCAAAACACACTATTGGATTAACGGCAACCTTTATAATTCATTTTCAGCTAAAAGTTTGAAGATCTCGACTTGGGGTGGAAAATAGGTATAAACAGTACCGTTTCAAGTTTGAAGATGAGAATATTCCAAAACTCTAGGTCATTAAATGATTTTTTATAATTAGTTTGTGTCCTAGGATGTTGTTTGATATTGTATTTCCCCAAAAAAATTCCTTCTAACGATTTACGCATTTTCGTTTAATGAAGTACCTCGTCTTTCAAATTCCTATCAGCCAACCCATTGCTCATGGAAAGGATACGTTCATGAATAGAATTTGTACTTTTTCTTCTTGTATAGCCTCTTGACTTGTGCGTAGCTTAAATCCATTTTACAAAATTAATTTGGACGCAACCCATACCTTCGGATGAGAATAATTTACTGAAGGGTAGAAGGTTTTTTCTCGTTTATTAAGTATTTTAAATATAAATTAATCAAACATAATGTTATGAAACATCTCAAACACTTCCTTTTCTTGAGCCTTTTATGTCCACTTGCATTAAATAGCTGTTCTTTACAGAAACCAGCAACTGTTAAAGCAACAGAAAATGTAGCTGTAGAGCAAAAAGGCATTAACATAGGAGATGCCTATCAAGGGGGAATTATATTTCACCTATTTCAAGAAGGAGATGCTGGATACGTAGCAGGAGAAGTACATGGTCTGGTAGCTGCTGCACAGGACCAAGGATATAGCAATTGGAATGATGCTTTTAGTTTGGTTAACAATGCTGATACACACAATGATGCTGGAAAAAACTTCACAGATTGGAGATTACCTACTAGAGAGGAATTAAATCAGATGTATTTGCAAAAGGGGGAGATCGGGATCGATGATTTTGATAATAACTTTTACTGGAGTTCTACGGAATACGAATACGGCCTTACGTGGAACCAGAATTTCGCCAATGGTTACCCCCAGTATTACGGTAAGATCAACGGCTTCATCGTTCGCGCAGTTAGGACTTTTTAACTATTTATCTATGTAGCTAACTGATTCCATCAAGAAATTGATTTTTGAGAAGGGGGGCGTTATCTTAGCTACCTAAACTTAACTTCGCTAACAGTACAGACTGATCTTATTTCTTGACTTTAAAAATGAACAAAATGAAAAAAGAATATAAAGTCGAAATAATTAAAGAAGGGGCCTTAGGGACATTAATATTTGGATCGAGTAAGCTCCCTTTAAAGAAAATGGCAGAGGTCATGAATAAATATGGAGAAGAAGGATGGGATGTTTCATTTCAGTTAATAGAAAAACACAGATTATTATTGTTTTGGAGTAGAGAAGCCGTAATTATTACCTTTTCAAGAAATAAACAATAGATTAAAATAAAAGTAGTTTTAGCCTACTTATTTCTTACTCTTAAAATCATTTCTGACCCAAGCCACACCCCCAGATGAGAACTGTTCACTAAGGGTCTCTTTCCCGTCAAAACGCATTCATAATTCTATTATGATTTATCTTCATAATAGCGTGATGCTTTATCTACCTGAACACGCAAGTCTAGGAGGCACCCACCCGCTTTAAAGGAGATGAATAATGCTCATGCGTATTTAAAGAAATGATATAGGGCGTTTTATTAATCCTCACTATCTTTATCAGTAAAACGAGTTCATCAAATGTAAAGGACTATTTTCACGTGGTGAATTTCGGTTTTCTATTCACATGCTCAAATGAAAAAAATAACGGCTTTTCTGTTTTTTTTAGGCTTATTGCTTCCAAACTTAGGTTGTGATCCTATAGAAAAGGAATACACTACTTGGAATGTTTACGGAGGATCAAAGGAAAATATTCGATATTCCAAATTGCGTGAAATCGATACTTCGAATGTTATCCATTTAGAGAAAGCTTGGGAGTTTAGAACGCAAGATCATGATCAATACACGCAAATTCAAGTCAATCCCATCATCATTGACAAAGTCTTATTCGGAGTTTCTCCCAAGCTTAAGTTGTTTGCTTTAGACGCAGCAACCGGATTACAAAAATGGTTATTTGACCCCTATGAAGTGGCCCCTCATGAAATCCAAGGCGCAGGATATTTTTCAATGAATGTCTGCAGAGGAGTCACGTATTACAGCGACCCAAATTCCAAGAGAATCTTCTATGCTGCCGGGTCAAATTTATTTTGCATCGATGCCACCACGGGACTGCCTATATCAAGTTTTGGAGAAAAGGGAAGGCTGGATTTACACAATGATTTAGATAGAGATGCCTCTCAATTGTATATTGCAATGACCAGTCCTGGGATTATTTACAAGGATCTTATCATTATTGGTTCGCGCGTGAATGAGGGGGCTGTGGCAGCTCCAGGATATATAAGAGCTTACGATGTGTATACCGGGGCCTTGCGATGGAAGTTTCACACCATCCCCAAACCTGGCGAGGAGGGATTTGAAAGCTGGGAAGATAAAGAGGCTTGGAGAAATGTAGGGGGGCAAATGCTTGGGCAGGCTTTAGCTTGGATGAAAAAAGAGGTATCGTTTATGCTCCTATTGGCTCTGCATCTTATGATTTTTACGGTGGTAAAAGAAAAGGTGATAACTTATTTGCCAATAGTATTCTAGCTTTAGATGCCGCTACGGGAAACAGAATTTGGCATTTTCAAACCGTCCATCACGATGTCTGGGATAGAGATCTCCCTACGGCGCCTGCTTTAGTGACCATTAAAAGAAATGGAAGAGAAATTGATGCCTTGGCTCAACCTACCAAAGGTGGTTTAGTTTTTTTATTCGATCGGACCAATGGTAAAGCGCTCTTTCCAATTGAGGAAATCGAAGTCCCTACTGTCTCAGAACTTAATGGGGAAAAATTAGCTCCAACGCAACCCTGGCTCGTTGGAATAGCCCCTTTTGCCAGACAGGCTTTTACCGAAAAAGAAATCAACCCGCTTATTTCAAAAGAAGAACAAGCGCTCATAAAAGAGAAATTAAAGTCTTTGAGTACGGGTTTTACCTTCAATCCTCCTTCCAAAAGAGGAACCGTAATTTTTCCGGGCTATGACGGTGGCGCAGAATGGGGTGGCCCTGCTTATGATCCTGAAACTCATTTACTTTATATCAATTCAAATGAAATGCCTTGGATTTTAACCATGGTAGAACAACAAAAGAAAATGGATAAAACAGAAACCAACTTCATGGCTGGCAAGCGAATTTATCAAAATAATTGTATGGCGTGCCATGGAACTAACAAAAAAGGAAGCGGTAACCATCCCAGTCTAGAAGGAGTAGAAAAACAATATAGCCAAGCTTCCTTTAATGCACTTATAAAATCGGGAAGAAGGATGATGCCTGCCTTTCCTCAAATTCAGGAAGCGGATTTGGAAGCTTTAGCCTCTTATATCCTTAGATTAGATGATAAGAAAGAGCTTCTCTTCAAGGGAGCAACAGAAAAACTAAACCCCTATTGGGACCTACCTTATACCAGCACTGGGTATCATAAGTTTTTAACAGAAGATGGCTATCCTGCCATTGCGCCTCCATGGGGTACCTTAAATGCTATAAACTTGAATACAGGGAAAATAGTTTGGAAAGTTCCGATTGGAGAAACGAAAGAGTTTTTAGAGAAAGGCATTCACACAGGTACTGAAAACTACGGTGGCCCTATAGTTACAGCCGGAGGATTGGTCTTTTTAGCAGCAACTAAAGACGGGATGTTTCGCGCCTTTAATAAAAAGTCCGGTAAGTTGATTTGGGAAACAAAACTCCCGTATCCTGGTTTTGCCACTCCTTCGACCTATACCATCGATGGAAAACAATATATCGTGATTGCGTGTGGTGGTGGAAAATTGGGAACTCCCTCGGGAGATGTTTATGTAAGTTTTGCCCTAAAATAGCCTATTAATTTTCTAAATAGTAGCGTATTACCCAAGCTGTCAATCGAAATTTTTGTATTTTCATCTCAGACCAATAGGTTCTCAAAATAGCTTTAAAACCAATCTGAGAATCCCTCAAATATCGGTACATATCCATCTTAAGAAAGTGAAGCGTATTTATAAAATTTTTCTTCAGGGATGTTATTAAAGGGATTTAAGGCTTATTTCAAAGAGTGCTGACAGCAGGTATTCCTTGATCGATTGGCGCAGTCAATTATATTATATCAGTATATAAAGAATTATCTCATTTTATTAGGATGCATAAATAGGGTCAAGGTCTTTTAAATAAGTGTATGAAACTCCTCAAGTTGATGATTTCAGAAGTGTTTTTTTTTAAATTCTAACTAAAAATATATTCTTGGGGTCACCTTTCATTTGATGAGGGTATAAAGGTCAATAGTTAATAATAATTATCTTCATAATTTGAGTTTTAGGTTAAAGGATTCTAGCATTATTTAATGCTAGAATCCTTTTTGAAGGTTATCCAAGTTTATTTACTTTCATCAAAAGTCCTTGATGCCTTGATTCATTCGAGGCCTCGCCTACCAACGAACGAAAAAAATCACCAAGAGTGAACATTAATTTTTGGAGGATAAAAAAATCCTCTCAAATAATTAAATCAAAAGCTCATTATAGATACTATTTTAAATCAAAATTTATTTTTTTGTAAGAAGATCTCTTGAACGGTTTAAAGCTGCAAATAATTAATAAATTTACAATTCAGATAATCAATAAATGATCATGCCTTTCGTGAAGAAACACTTGACTTTTTTATCAAGTTACTAACTCAGTTTAACCAAACCGTCATGAAATATATCCTCTTTTTACTTTTTCCGATGGTGATAAATAGTTGTTTCACCTTTGAAATCTGTGCCCAAGACCGTAACATATACCTAGACAAAAATGGCGTTACTATAAAAGCTTCTGAGTCGACTGTAATTGGAGAATCATATGAATTAGATGGGGTAAGCTATTTAATTGTAGATGTTGATTTGCTTCACAATATCGTTGATAATGGTAGAAATGTAACAAAAGTGATCACTACAAACATTACCGATATGTCTGGAATGTTTTTTTATGCAGAATCTTTTAACCAAGATATTAGTTCGTGGGACGTCAGCAATGTCACAGATATGGCAGGTATGTTTTGGGAAGCCTCTTCTTTCAATCAGGACCTAAGCCTTTGGGACGTGAGTCAGGTAACAGAGATGGGAGGTATGTTTTCCTGGGCTTCTTCTTTCAATCAGGATCTAGGTAGTTGGGATGTAAGTAATGTGAGTAGTATGTTTCAAATGTTTTCAGGTGCTTCTTCTTTCAACCAAGATCTCAGTTCTTGGGATGTAAGTCAGGTAATGAATATGTCTGATATGTTTGATGAAGCTTCTTCTTTCAACCAAGATCTCAGTCCTTGGGATGTGAGTCAGATAACGGCATGCGAAGATTTCAATACAGACGCAACCGCTTGGACAGCACCCAAACCTAATTTCACCAACTGTACGGAATAAGCATTTCAAGGATCAGAATATGGTTTTACTTTTTGTAGCGTTTATTTTGGTATTTGAGAATCGAGAGTAAAACAATGCCCCTATTTTTTTAGAAATGATTAACAATATTTATTTAGCTTCTAAACACTTAAACTTATCGCTACCACAATGAGACTCCTCAAACACCTCCTGTCCTTAAGTTTCCTTTGCTCACTAGTATTGTTTACCAATTGCGGTGAAGACAGTGACGATCCTGTTGCTAATGATACTACCAATAATACGAATGATGGAAATACTGACAATAGCTCACAAGATACTGTTACATACACTTTGATCTTAACCCCTTCAGAAGGGGGAACCGTCACTCCTGAATCTGGTACTTACAATGAAAATGAATCTGTGGCATTGTTAGCTATTCCTGATTCAACTTTTGTTTTCGTTAATTGGACAGGAAGTTCAACGAGTACTGATAATCCATTGAGTGTTTCAATGGATGCCGATAAGAGCTACACTGCCAACTTTACGAAGAAACAATATCCATTAACAATCCTTATTGAAGGAGAAGGTCTCGTGAGTGAAGAAATAATAACCAATGGTAGAGTTGAAGATTATGATGTAGGCACCTTGGTACAGCTAACAGCTGATCCATCAGAGGGCTGGAAGTTCGATCAATGGATTGAATTAGATATTAATACCAATCCGATTGAAGTGTCAATAACAGATTCAATAATATTAACAGCAAGATTTTATGTCCCAATAGATAGTGTTTCAATCATACCCTCAGCATTACAAATGATCTTAGGAGCTATAGATACGCTAAAGGCTGATATATATCCTAGTAACATTTCTGATACCCTTAATTGGATATCGAGTGATGAGCGCATCGCAACTGTTACTCAAGAAGGTATTGTAACTGCTCTAGCCAAAGGAGAAACAATAATAACAGTAGTGACAGCTAAAGATTCTATAACTAATTCCGTTAAAGTTGTGGTTAGCGCAGATGGTGATCAAGATGGTGTAATCGATGACAAAGATACTTGTGCGGATACACTCGAAGGAGCCACAGTAGATACCAATGGTTGTGCTGATTCTCAGAAAGATACAGATGATGATGGAGTTAAAGACGATATGGATACATGCGTTGATACGCCCGAGGGAGCGACAGTAGATACCCATGGCTGCGCAGATTCTCAGAAAGATACAGATGGTGATGGAGTGAAAGACGATATGGATACATGCGTTGATACACCCGAAGGAGCGATAGTAGATACCCATGGCTGCGCAGATTCTCAGAAAGATACTGATGGAGATGGGGTGAAAGACGATATGGATACATGCGTTGATACGCCCGAAGGTGCGACAGTAGATGCCAATGGCTGCGCAGATTCGCAAAAGGATACTGATGGAGATGGGGTGAAAGACGATATGGATACATGCGTTGATACGCCCGAAGGTGCGACAGTAGATGCCAATGGCTGCGCAGATTCGCAAAAGGATACTGATGGAGATGGGGTGAAAGATGACAAAGACACTTGTGCGGATACTTCTGAAGGGAGCCAAGTTGACCTAAATGGATGCCCTATGGGATCTGTTTGGACAGGGACGATACTAACCTTTTCTAAACTCGATAATACAGATCCTAGCTTAGTTGAAAACCAAGATAGAATTACTGAAAACCTATGGATTACTAGAAATAATGTAGAAGGAGGACAAATTTACAATGCCGTTTCAGAGAGTGCATCAAGCAAAAACACCAGTCCCGCAGGAACGGCGTGGGCTGAGGGTGTCATTGCTGATTACGCTACTTTAAATTATACGCCCTTTCGTACTGCAACAGGAAAGCCCAAAAATGCGGTTGGCAAGACTTATGTGGTACACTTAATTGAAGATAATATTTACTTATCGATAAAAATGCTTTCATGGTCAAGTAAAAAAGCAGGAGGATTTAGCTATGAAAGAAGTACAGAATAAGCTTACTTCTCACCTATAAAATCTCGCTATTTGATCCCTTTAAAGTAAGAATTATACCCAACTTATTTGTACTTAAATTCTATGCCGGATAAGTAATACGCACGCATGATTTTCTCGAATATTTAGTTAACTAATGTATTCTCTAATGAATAACTACAAGCTAAAAGTCATCTAACATTTTCTCGCCTTGCGCTTAATTTTTAGCTAATATTGCCGTATTATTAGATACAAAAATCAAATACTGTTGAAAGTAAAAGGGTTGAGATCCATCGATGAGGTATCACCGAAAATTTGACGTTTTAAAAATGAAACCCAATCTTCATTCAATTTGCGTGCTATTCTTGATTTTTTCCCTGAATAAATCTGCCATAGCACAGGCAATTGTTGATATAGAAACAGGTTCTGTAATGACAGGCTATAATGATATTCGCATTCCAGGTGATCTTGGGACTCTATTCTCTCTTAAAGATGATCTGAAGTCCAAAACAAAAATATTTTATCGCTTGAGAGCTAGTTATACCTTGCAATCACGTCATACGATCTCTTTATTATATGCCCCTCTCGAAATCAAATCAGCGGGCCGAGCACCCTATAAGATTTCCTTTAACGGAGTCTTTTTTGATGCTGATACTGACCTTAACAGTATTTATAAATTTAATTCGTACCGGTTGACCTACCGCTATCATCTAATAAGCCAAACTAAAATTATTTTGGGTTTGGGATTTACGGCAAAAATCAGAGATGCCAACATCCGCCTTTATTCGACCAAACAAACTACTGAGCGCACCAGTATCGGATTTGTCCCTATTATCAATTTTAACTTTAAGTGGAACATCAATGAAGCCTGGGGCCTCCTCCTTAATGGTGATGCCCTGGTTGCGCCACAGGGTAGAGCCGAAGATATTCAGCTGGCGATAACCTATCAATGCTCTGATCCTATAAATATCCGAGTGGGGTACCGCATACTTGAAGGGGGTACGGACAGTAATAGCGGCTACGGTTTTGTCTTATTCCACTATGCCTCTGTTGGATTCTCATATACATTTAAAAAAAGAGGAACTAAAAAAAGACTTATGATCAATGAATAACAGGTTTTAAAATATCATTAAATCACCATAGCTGATATAAAACCACTGGTAAGCTTTGAGTGAACTGCATCTCTTTTTAAATACTTCTTTCAACTTATAAATAAGTTATGCCTAGACTGAATCGAGTACTTTTCCGTGTATATGAATAAAGCACTAAATTTGTAGTTTAAACTTAGTGCCATTTATTAGAAAATAGAGCTGGTTTGAATCAATTTAATTACCACTTCATCCAATGAAACTTCTCAAAAAATTCCTACTATTAGCTTTGGTTTATCTAATAGGTTGCGGTGGCTGTTCGGTTCATCAATCAAACGTCAATGAAACCATTGGCATCGGTCAGACCCATCAAGGAGGTATTATATTTTACCTATATAAAGACGGCGACATTGGATATATTGAAGGTGAACAACATGGCCTTATTGCTGCGCCAAGTGATCAATCAAAATCTGCAATTTGGGGTTGGAATGATACTAAAATTTCAACAGCCGACGGGATTATTGTAGGTACAGGCTTAAAGAACACTTTAGATATTATCGCTGGTTGTAGCGAGGCTGGCATCGCTGCCGCGCTCTGTCATAGACTTTTTTTGGAGGGATATGATGATTGGTTTTTACCTTCTAAAAATGAATTAAATTTGATGTATCGCAATATCGGCAAAGGAGACTCCTTGGGTTTAGGTAATATTGGAGGCTTTGTCAACGGCAACTATTGGTCTTCAACCCAGTATAATGACTACGACGCATGGGAGCAAAATTTCGGCTATGGATACCAAACCTCTATCAATAAATATGGCACAAAGTACGTCAGAGCTATTAGAGCTTTTTAACACGCATCATCTATTAATGAATCTTCATCAACTCGCATATAAACTTTGACTTCTTAGGTGAGCATTTATACTATTAAGAAAAAACTATAAGAGGTTTAACTTTGGCTGATGTTAATCAATCAAGCTGATTAATGGGGCCTTCTAATTTTTAAGTTAGATGAACCTGTTCGTCAAAAGAAGATAGGTAGTAAAAAAATATGATAGTTAACTATATTGCTTTATTTTTAGGTTAAAATTCACCCATAAATACATTAAAAATGAAAAAAATCGCCTTCGTTCTAATTTTATCAATATCCAGCTTATTTGCCTTTGGACAATCTCTGGAGCAAGGAAATTTAGTAGGTCTACATGTTTTAGATATCACATTAAATGACGGAGTTACTTCTCAACAATTTGAGGATTATTATATGAATACGGTGATTCCCAATTATGACCAAGCCTATCCTGGAGCTAAAATATATTTGGCAGATGGGTTTTTAGGGGAATATAAAGGCTCTCTGAGTATGATTTGGATATTTGAATCAATAGCTGTGAGAAATGCTTATTTTGGTAGTAATGCCAAGGAATTGAGCCAAGAAATACAAGATAAATTGAAGTCGGTTGATGATGGCCTTGCACTTTTAGGAAGCTGGACTTCCAAATTTACGGACTGGTCCATTCGATAAAAGGATGTTTTATTCCATCAATCCAATTGATCAGCAACTTCGTTAGTCTGTTCTGGACTTTTTGACTACTTCTCGTCCTTACAATCGTTCCATCCATCATTGTATTTGGCAGATTTATAAAAGAGAATAAGGTTCTTCGCTTCTAGTGTTTTAAAGGTTACTTTTTTAAGACTGATACATCTTCATCATCGCTTTAAACCTGGTTCATAAAATACTTAAATCTGGCATAATACACCCTTTTGTAAGGAGGTAATACTGGAGGAGTTTGAGGCTTATTTCGAGGTGTTAGCGTGGGAGGTATTTCATGAAGTGTTGGGGTGAGTTTTGATTCCTAATTTTAAGCTATGAGCAATTTACCTAGGGCTGACCTTAAACAAAATAAGAACTACAAAACCTCATCCCTATCGATATAAGAAGGAAGGTGAACTCTTTGTGATCCAAAAATGTCTTATAGATGAATACAAATTCAAATTCACAACTTATTAAAAAAAAATTATGAAAAAAGTAACAATTATTTTTACAATTATTTTGTCTGTATTTTCAAAAAATGTAATGGCTCAGGGCGAACACCCTTCAAATAAGACAGTTTCTAATACAATAGTAGATGTCGCCGTCGGCAACAAAGATTTCTCAACTTTGGTAACCGCTCTAAAAGCAGCTGATTTGGTGAGCGCTTTACAAGGAGCTGGTCCTTTTACTGTCTTTGCTCCAACGAATGACGCTTTTGCTAAAATTGATGCCGGAACACTAGGTTCTTTACTAGAGAAAAAAAATCAGAAAGTATTGGCAAATATTTTAACGTATCATGTCATCTCTGGGAAATTAGCTGCTGCTGATGTTGTTGCCGCATTGGAGAAGGGTAAAGGTTCGGTAGTACTAACAGCATTAAATGGTGAAGCAATTACTGTCATGCAAAAAGATGGAAAAATATGGTTGAAAGACTCAAATGATAACTATAGTGAAATTACTGCAACGGATGTTATGGCTGATAATGGTGTTATTCATGTAATCAACACAGTTGTAATGC
>Ga0209482_1002280_pt1 | contig 12051 bp, 12 predicted proteins | sample CoawatmetaG10DNA_FD_187512 | JGI IMG/M metagenome (GOLD analysis project Ga0209482, IMG submission 187512) | Marine microbial communities from the West Antarctic Peninsula - Coastal water metaG104-DNA (SPAdes) (version 2) | ecosystem: Environmental > Aquatic > Marine > Coastal ...
ATTGGTACTATTGCAACTCGTAAAGATACTAGTACTAGGTTATTTTCTACGAGTACTGTAAGGGGTAACATTGATGCTGCAAGATCACGTGCATTATCTACCTATGAGATGACTTTAAATATAGAAGACAATGTTATAGGTAACTTACAGGGCAGGGGTGTTCAAGCTAACATAGCCAATCTTGACGCTGCTAAATTTTTAAGGGGATCACTTAGTACTAGTAAATTAGAAGACGAGTTTATGAACCAAAGTATCGTCATGTTAGAATCTCAAGCTGTGGCTAATATAAAAAATCTTGGGTATGAAAAACTACGTACAGATACAACGCCTATAGTGCCTATCGAAAACATTACATCAGAAACAGATAGAACCTTAGCAGTTGGCGAAGTTATTAAAGTACCAGTTAAAGACCCAAAGACAGGTGCGGCTACAGGAACTTTTACATATTCTATATACACAGGTACTAAAGATGCCAACAACTACATAATTTTATATACAGGAGAGTAACCTTGGCAGAAAATACTTTTGACTATAGTACATTGTCACAAACAGTAACTACTAAAAAAGATAAAGATGATAATCAAGTTGATGCTGTATCTACTTCGCCTAATACTAACGTTACTTCAAATGTAACCACAGGTGATAAGGGTAGTACCTTTGACTACAGTACGTTATCACAGCCTGTAGCGGGTACTGTACTAGGTATAAAACCTGTAATAGATACTAGTGTATCCGATAATTCAATTGATGTTTCTGAAACTACAGATGAAGGTGAAGGTTCTTTCCTGTCTGACCTGTCTGGTAAGTTACAAGATGCATATGAAAATTTAACGGGTCCAATAAAAGATCAACCTGTTGCTCAATCAAACCTAAGAGGATTTATTGATCCCTTCTCTCAGATGCCGGGATTTTTTAAGGGTGAAAACGAGGGTGATCGCCGTGCCAAGTTGCGTGAAGAGGGTAAAGTAGGTGAAGCTAGGGAAGATGATCTAGCCAGACAAGCTGAAGAAGTAGGCTATGAAGATATAGATTTATATATAGAAGAAGTTCTTGCACCTTCTATGGTAAAACAATTTAGAGGTGAAGTTACTAATACTGAGTACACAGACGCTGTGACGGGAGAGGTTAGAGTTGATACAAGAAGATCGGATGCTTCACCCATAATAGCAAAGATGCTAGAGATAGCCCCTGTGTGGGGGTACAAGGCTCTTATGGTAGCATCCGATGCTATTAGTATTGGGGTTGCAAACGTACAAGATTTAATAGAAGATAAAGTTACGGACTTACAAGCTGATGATCCCAAACTTTATGACAAACTTAACACCCTAGTAGCAGGTAATTTTGCTGATACAGTTGGCTTGGGTTCACGAAGAACATCAGTTGATAATACGCCTAAACAATTATCAGATAGTATTAGTGATGCTATTGGTGCAGGCCTTGAGTTTTCAGAGACACTACCCTTTGTTGGTGCAATAGGTAGGGTAAAGGGTACTGCTGAAAAAGCATATAGAGCAGCAGCTAAGAACATAATAGCAATGGAAAAAATAGATGCCATTGATCTAAGAAGAAACAACTATGCGGGTGCTGCACTGGCACTAAGAGAAGCTAATGAAACTGCTCGTTTGCTAGCTGAATCTGTAAAGAACTCAGCAGCAGGTACAAAAATAACTGAGCAGATGATTGAAGAGTTTGAAGTAAAAATAAATGTAGGTAGAAGTTCAGATAATCTTATTGTTATACATAGGGTAAACGATAAAGGTAAGAAAGTATTAGATGATGATTTAGCTAAAGAGGCTGGTGATTTGTTATCGGAAGAAACTTACACACTACAGAACGGTACAGTAAAACAAATGCTGGACGCAGATAAGAGATTAGAAATGATGCCTACTGAGTTTGCACATTTGGCTACTGGTAGTGACAGCATAATGAAACCAATACTAAACTCCAGAAAATTTGATGGCATTGTTGCTGTGGCTACTAAGTTAAAAGAAAAATACCCTAACAGATTTAACAACAAGAAAACTGTTATACAAAATTTGTATGAGCTAACTGTGTCAAAAGACATGATGGCGGGAGAAGAGTTAATAGATATGTTAAATGACTATGGTTTGTCATTTGAAGACTACGTATTAACTGTTGTTGGTTCTGGCAGTGAGGCTGGTAAGATACTACAAAAACTATCTGTTATAAGTAGATCACGCCCCGGATCAGAAAGAGATTCTAATAAACAGAAGGCTTTAATTGCCGCCCAAGGTAACATACGTAAAGCAGCCATTAGATTTGAGGGTATACGCCGTGGATTGCTTGTGTCTCAGTTAGCTACTGCGTCACGTAACCTTACGTCTGCATATATTCGTGCGCCGATGGAGGGCTTGGGTAACGTTATGGATGAAGCGTTATATCAAACTACTCAAGGTAACTATGGTAAAGCATTAAAATCATTAAGCCCTATAAAAGTAAAGGGTATAGAGTCGGGTAAAGGTATTAAGGGATACTCACCTATTGCAGCATCTGAAAACTGGAAGGATAGCTTTCGCCACCTAAAGTATATGTTCAGTGATCCCGATACAGCTAAAGGTTATACAGATTTAATACTTGGTCAACCGCAACTTGAAAAACAATTTGACCTTATGTATAATAACTTAAATGAAATACAGAAGTCTACTGGTAGGGGTACTGGCGGTAAGATAGATACATTATTAAGCGCACTAGAAGATGGTACAGACTTTCTTAACACGCCTAACCGCTGGCAAGAATATCTCATACGTAGAGGACAATTCTTTGGAGAACTTCAGCGCCTCACCAGACGGGAGTACGGCATTGATCTAATTGATACGCTTCAAGATGGTAAGTTACGTGATCTATTAAATGACGCTGGTGGATTTAAACCAAAGGGTGCTCGTTCCTTTTTAGAATTAGTAGATGATTCAACAAGGAGAGCATTAGATGTAACGTATGCAAAACAACCAGACTTAAAAGTATTTCGTGACACAAGTAATTTTATTACACGCAATGGTCTTACTGTCATAATGCCTTTCCCAAGGTTTATGTTTAATAGCATGGAGTTGATGGGTCAAGCTGCTGGTGGTGCATCTATACCCCTAGCAAAAAAAGTATCTGCTCTTGTAAATATTAAAACAGAGCAAAAGTTAACTAAAAAAGAATGGACTAAACTAAAAAAAGATGGGGGTCTTCCTCCTGAGTCTTTCTCAACAAGAGTAGAGTATGGAAAAAAAGAATACTTTGTACGTCAAGAAAAAGATACAAGCTCACCCTTGACAGCTAAAGACAGACAAAGAATTTCACGTAACATAATGGGCTTTGCAGCTGTAGGTGCAGCTATTATGTATAGAACAAGTGATGACGCTCCCGCAGACTACAAGGGTGTTAGCGTAGGTGAAAATGCAGAGCTTGATACCACACCACAGTTTCCATTAAGGCAGTACTTGTGGATGGGTGAAGCAATAGTCAGACTAGCAAAGGGTACATTTGGAGAATGGTATGACTCCAAAGAGGCTGCTGAAACTTTTATTGGTACTAATATACGAGCAGGTTCCTCCAACGCTATTATAGAAGAGGTAGCTGCACTAATACAAGGGGAGACTGACTTAACTACAGGTGAGGCTATTGGTAAGGCTGCAGGTGGGGCAGTAGGAAACTATCTTTCCACATGGGGTACTCCATACAATCAATTAATAGAAGCTCAAAGGGCAGGTATATCATTGGAAGGTACACGTGGCCTTGAGTACAAGCAGGGAACTAAAGACCCTGTATTGGATTTGCCATCTGCATTTATGTCAGCTGTACAAAAGCCCCTTGCTAAATACGTAAGGTCACCAGAGGAAGAGGCAGCATTGCCTAATAGGATCACAACATTTGGCGGTGTAAAAAGTAGAGTTGCTCCAGCAGCTAAGGTGGTACTAGGTTTTAATATTTCTTCTAAAGATAAAGAAGAAGGTGAGTACCTATCACGTTTAGGATTTCAAGATTGGAAGACGGGCAGTACATCAAGAGTACCTTCTGTAAGAAATGCTGAAAATGCTATACTAACAGACCTTCTACCAGAAATAGTAGGTGTAATAAAAGCTAGAGAAGTTAGCCTACGTAAAAGGTATAAATCTTTTAGTGATGATAGTGAAACAAAAAGAAAATTAAGTGGTGTGTTTACAGATGGTGAAGATGCATACGTATCAAAGAACCTACAGTTTTTTGTTAAGGAACAGTTTAAAAATATAAAAGCTGCTGCGGCAAAACCCGGAGGATTAGCTGGTGCAACTCCTTATGTAAGGGCTATGATAGAGTATCGAAGGCTTCCACCAGACCTTAGAACTGAGGCAACATTAAAGTTTAGAGAATTTGATAGGCAAGAAAATGGTAAAACAATTACAAGATCACCAGACCCTACAAATGCTAGAGATTTAAAAGAGTTAGTTATCATAGCAAAGAAACTAAGGGAAGCATACTAAAACAAACAATAAGAAAGGGGGCAATTAAGCCCCCTCTTTTATGTCTATCGTTAACTTCGTTACACTAACGTGTGTCTCCACTACCGCCTAGTGTCCCTGCCTTTTGCCTGTCTGATAACTTCTTCTCATTCTGTGCAGCTATCATGCCAAGTGTTAGGTTGAGATCAGTTGCTAGTGAAGCGCAGTACCATAACACATCACCTATCTCACTAGATATTTGTTCTCGCCAATCGTCTGGCCTACCCTCTGGCCCATCACGAATAAGTTTCTTAACCTTGTTGGCTACCTCACCTGCCTCACCTGCTAGTCCAAGTGCAGGGTATATGATGCGGTGTTCGTCTGGGTAGATTGCAGTTTTAGTTGCCATCCTTTGGTACGCATTAAAGTCTGACATGTTATACTTCTCCTTGAGAAACTGTTCTACTTCTTGTTCTAACTTCATATTCTTTTACCCGTTTCAAGTTATCGAAATAGGCTCTGTCGAAACCCCTATTCCACTCACGATACTGCATCGTGTCTGCATGGAATGGGTTGGATGAACGGTTGTACTTGAACCCCTCATACCCCATGTTGTACTGAACCTTTAAGGGTGCATCGTACTTACCCAAACCACGTGATGCTCTAGTCTTTTTTATCATAGGATTATCTCCTTATATTAGTTTAATAAGTTTTGCTTGTTTGTAGGGTACATGATAGAACTGTTCCCCGTTAGTTATGTTTCGTCCCCTTGCTTCCTTTAGTTTGTCTTCCGTTAGTAGAGAACTGTCGATACACCACGCCTTAGATAGATCACCACTAAAGATGTAGAACTTTAGGTTGCTGTGATGCTTACCTAGTAGGCGCTTCTTACGTTCAGGTATACGTATCTCTGCCCAGTGCGATGGCCAATCACCATTCCATGCTGTCTTTACTTCTGCTTCACTGTAGTAAGTGACGTTGCCCTTTTGTGTTGTAAGGTCTGCATCATAAGACTCTGTACTATCTAACAACTCGTGACCCTCTTTGACTAAGTGACTAATGAGCGCCCTCTTAGCTACGTCATCGTACTTGCTATAAAGATTAGTTGAGAATGGTTTTCTATATGCTGTTGCCATGTTACTTACTCCTATAGTTACCTTTAGTTGTTAAGTTTTCTTTTAGTTTAACTAGTAGTATGTTTGCTGCACCAATAACACTTTGCAGTTGATAGTTTAACTGTGTCTGTACATTATTGTTGTAGTTAATCTCCGATAACATTTGTTTCTGCTCCTTAGTGAAGTCATCTGACTCATACTCCATTTCGTCTAACGTTACTTTTACCATGTGTATCTCCCTATTACTATAAACATTATGAGATATCTACTATCTCACATGTATCACCACTACATGCTAATGTCTGCATTGCATTGGTGTTATCGTCTTTCTCGTGCTCAGACAGCCCAGCCCAATCAATCATCTTAGGCATAGTCTTTAGTAACACATTGTATGCAGCCTTGTCTACCTCTTGATAGGGTGCTTGCTGATAACTATGGTCAGAGTGTGGTAGAAATGACACACCAGACATCTCATCGAAGTGCTTGTAAACAAACGCCCCTACTTCCAGCCACTCACTGTCCAAAACTGTGCAAGTAATACTTGGTTTGTGTTCGCACCAGTGGCGTTGATACATTAACCATGTCTCCAGTTGCTCAATGGCTGTCATGTCGTTCCGTGTCACTGAGTTCTTAGGTGAGTTAATAGGAAAGCTAAACACTGTGGTAGTGTCAGGCTTCATAACACATGGCTCATGTGGGACACCTTGGTCTTTCATAAACTGTGTTAGCCCATCTTTGTTGTCACCACGCACCGTCCTGATGTAGTAGTCGCTGTGTCTTGCATGTATTCCGCTACTTGAATCAACAAGTTGTGAAACCGTACCACTTGGCTTGACACAAGTTATGGCTGCTGACACTGGGATGCCAAGTACACCAGCCCAATAGACATTAGTTTCAACTGCAACTTTCTTGAGGTGCTCAAGTAGTTTGTCAAGTCCTTTATTCTTTAGTGTCATCAATGGGTTATCCATTAGACCTGTTAGTGATACACCTAGCAGACGTTCTTCATCTGTGTTCTTCTGCCATATCTTACGTAGGTAGGGGAACTTTGTTAGGCTGGACTGTACAGTACCAAGGATGGTAGCCATACGTACCTTCTCTTCAAGTGAGGCAATGTCATCTGTTGCTCGTACAACTACCTCTGTTAAATTACAAAATTGATATGGCCGCAAAATTATCTCCGAACATGGATTAGTTCCGAACTCATGATTAGGATCACGCCTACCATTCTTGACTGCCTGTCTCTTAGATGCCTGACGGTTGAAGATACCACGCTCACCTGACTTACTCTCCACTAGGGACAGCCACTCACGCATGAATGTTTCCATGTCTGGTTTCTCTGTGTAGCATACTGAGTTGTTAGCTAACGCACGGTGTGCTGCTCCATCCCACCAGTTGCCTGACTTAGCGTGACGCATACGATCATCAGATAGATTACTCAATGAAATCATAGCACTACGGCGTACACCACCAACGACTACGATCTGTCCAATGAAGCACATAAGATCGTGACACTCCATGCTTGACAGTCTACGTCCCTGTGCTGTCTTGAATGTTGACACAGCGAAGTGAAACAAATCTACAAGGGGTGCAGGCCCACTAGCCCTACCACCAAATGTCTTGAGCCTTGCACCCGCTGGGCGTACCTGACTGACATCCCACTTAGGTATCTCACCTGCCCACAGTAATGCAAGCACCTGACGTAGTGCCTTAGCCCAACCTTCTTTGCTGTCCTTTACTACTACAGTTGTCTCACTAACGTACAACTCAGGTATCTCTGGTAGCTTGCTGATGAACTGACGCTCAACACTAAAGCCTACCCCTGTGCCACAGAGGAGGATGTACATGGCCTCATCGAATGACTTGGGATCGTCTACTGGTAAGTAACTACAGTTGAACCCTGCCGTGTTGTCACGGTCTAGTGCTGGTCCAGCTGACATCATTGCCCTCATGGATGGCATAACGTCCAAGCTAAGGATAGCTTCCTCAATCTTGCTTGCCTGTATGCCGGGAATTGCAGCAACCTTACGTACTACGTTGTCAATGTATCGGCCTACTGTCTCTGACCATGACTCCCTGCGGCCATCTGTGTCTAACCAACGTGCATACCGTGAGGTATGGATGAAGGCTTGGTAGTCTGTTGGTAAAAAGTTATTCATGTATGTCTACTCCGATACTGTTTTCATTGATTGTATTGTCATGCCATCTACATCATAGATGAACTCTTGTAGTATTTCTCTTATCTCATCGTTAATAAAATTGTCTGCTGGCATTTGGTATTCTGTCTCATCTATGTTAAGGGTTAAAAAAACTTTAACTATCATTTTGATCCTCAATTAGTACACTGAGATACCACTGTGCTTTATTCAAATCTTCCACACCATTCTTGTATCGGTAACGCCACAGGTATTTCATTATGTTACCCTGTAGGTAGTAAGAGAAACCTTCTTCTCCCGTTGCTGCTCGTATAGCATCAATGCACTCAACACCAGCAAAGTTGTAGTGGGCAGGTGAGTTTACCATGTCATCCTCTGTAAGTTTGTTCTTGTTCATAAGCTATGCCCCTTTACTTTTAAAGTTAACGTTGATTACATTCTCTTCTACACTAGATACTATTAACGATTGTCCATCATCTTCCTCTGGCTCACTCTCTACCCTATCAACTATAGTATTTAACAAGTTACGAACGTGATCGTCTTCTTCCATAGCGGGGACTGCTGCACATACCATCTTAGTTATACCTATTAGATTGAAATGATCTTCATCAGTCAGGTTGTTTTCATCTGTGGTAACAGTACCCACTAGTAACTCACCCGTCCAGTTGCCCATGTCATCTAGGAAAGGTGTCAACCTAATGATGTAGTCATTCGGATTGAAGTCCAGAAATACTTTGTCTTCTATCATGTGTGCTATCTCCTTTTTACTTTTTTGTAGGGGCAGTGGATCAGCGAGGGATGCATGTCCTTACCTTTTTCTTCTAACCATTCGAGAGGAATGATCCTGTCATAATACTTTATACCATTCTTTGTACACCATTGTCCATAGTTACTTTTGGCTCCCTTGCTTAATTTCTTTCTGCTGCTTGAGAACACAAATCGTATGTCTAACTTAGGGTGCTGTGCCTTAACAGCTAAATGTTTACGCCTGTCATCCGCTGAGAATAATCCTTTTGTCTCAATTATTATGCCGTTCTTCAACACAAAGTCTGGAGTATAGGTGCGGTACATGAGGTCTTCCCACTCAATCTTGACTTCCTCATACTTGAACGGCATGTTGTGCTCGTTGAGATAGTCTTTAGTTCTGACCTCTAGTCCACTCCTATACCCATGCTTCATGGCTGCAGAGAATTGCTTTGCCTTCATGGTACTAAAAGTCCCCTACTTTAAGGGTAGAGTACTCACCCCAACCAGTACCAAACACACCTGTCTTGTTTGCCTCCGCAATGTGTGCAAGAGTTTCTTTTACCTGCTCTATAGCTTCCTTCAATAACTCAGGGCTTACCTTGTGCAAGTGAGTAATGTAAGGCGCAGTTTTTTCTACAGCTATGAAGCTGAACTCTGTAGCTTTAAGGCCAGCCTTTTTACAAGTCAGTACGTAGAACGCAGCCTGTATGTGGTACATATACTTACCTACCTGCTCTGCAAAACCTGTTGGTGATGCGTCAATGGTAGTCTTGATGTCATACAACTGACCTGTCTTTGGTATGTACAAGTCAGGCCGTGTCTTCAAGTTCAGCCCCGTAACTTTATCCGTCACGAAGACACTACTCTCAGTAACCCTACGACTATCCTTTAGTATCTTGTTACACGTTGGGTTATCTAAAGCAGAACTGCACATCTTATTGTGTACGTAGTACTCTACTTCTGTTAGTACAACTTGATCATCTTCCTTGTTGCTGTATAGTTCCTTGAACATCTTAGATGCCCTTGTCTTTGGTCCTTTGATAACTAGGTCACGCTCTGGCTCCAACAGAGTAGCATGTACAGCAGACCCAAGCGCAAATGCAGGGCTGTCCCCTAGTGGTTTCTGTGCCATGTAGTGCGCAAGCGATTGCTTGCACACCGTTTTAATGGCAGTCGAAGAGTACCCTACCTGTCTGTGATACTCTTCATTTGACATGTCATAGACAATACCTGACTGCGGCATATCCATTACACAAAGTCCTCTTCATTGATATCCACAAACTCTTCTACTGTGTCTGTGTCTACATCCTCATTCTTGTGCATGTTCTCGTCCCATGAGTTAAGTATGTAGGTATTGTAGTTCTCAATCCATGCCATAAAGTTAGCGAAGACTTCCTGTGTACCGTTGTCCATCTCCAACGTAGTACCAAGGTTTAACTCTACCTCTGGTACATAGAAGCTACTGCCGTTAGGCAACGGTACTTCACTTGTAGTACAAGAGATGTCGTGCTGGGGTGGTAGGCGTTGCATCTTGGATAGCTTGGTAAACTGATCCCCCAATGTTTTGAAGGCATCACGATTATCAATCTCCCAGATAAACGCTGTACTGTCTACGTCAACTGCATTACCACTCTCATCTGTAGGATTGATCAACTCAACCGTACCAAACAATGCACGAACACGCTTGATGGACTTGATTAGTTCCTTCATGTGGTCAGGTAGTGCTGCCCAATCCTTGATGAACCCCGCTGGCTTACCACAGTTGAAGCCACCCTCATTGTCTTTCATATCATTGTTAAGATCAATAGCCATAACAGTCTTGAGGAAACGATTGGCTGTGTTGTCATTACCTTTGATGAACTTCTTGTACATAAAGCGTTGTAGGAATGGACGAATAGTCGCACCTTCTGCGTAGTAGGTAGGGCCATCAGGTATGTCTAGCTTGTATGCACCGCCAGAGATTACCTCTACGTTCTTCATCTTACCCTTGATCTCTTGCTGACCCATGATTGGTGTGTGGTGTATACGTAAACGTGCTAGTGTGCTTGCCTTACTTGTATTCTGTGATGACTCTGCGTTCATGCCCATAGCTTGAGCCATTACTGCGAAGTTGTTTGTGTCTATTGCTGTAACTTGATTCATATTTTAAGTCTCCTTGTTTTTGATCAGGTGAATGATAGTTATATCACGCTACGTCTTTTGTGTCAAGCCAGTTTGGGCCTATCTTTGCCTCTAATAATAGAGGGATGTTAAAGTCTATGCCCCACTTGCGATTGACGATTGGTATTAGTTTGTCGTTAGCTGCTTGTATTACTCTTAGTACCTTTACCTCCTCGTCTGGATGCACATCAATCACAATTGAATCATGCACCGTGTTTACTACACAACTGTGTAGCTTGTTTGCTGTCAGTAACTTATCAATGTATATCAGAGATATGGGTACAATGTCAGCCGTTGCGAACGATTGAACAGGATAATTTTTAATCTGTGTGAAATAAGTCACACCCCCGAACCGCCGCCGTACTACATCAGGGAACGCAAACTCACGCCCAGATGGTGTAGTTATCTTACCAGTGTTGAGTGCCTCTTTGGCTAGTGCCTTGTGCCACTCTGCTACACCAGAATACTTTGTCGTAAACTGTTGATAGTATGCCGCTTCTGCAGGGCTACGACCAAAACCACTGGCCCCATACAAGGGAGCAAAGGTATGTGCCTTGGCTTCTTGCCGTGACATAGGCTGACCTGCCTCTGATATAACCTGTGCAGTGTAGCTGTGTACATCAAAGCCTGTAGTTACCTCATCAATTGCAGCCATGTCCTGAGACAAGAACGCCGCAACACGAAATTCTAGCTGGGCAAAGTCAGCCTCCATAACTTTCCCACCCTTCCAACGTGAGATGAATACCTTCTTGACAGGGAACGTACCACCACGTGGCATGTTCTGCATGTTGGGATCAGCCCCTGACAAACGGCCTGTACCAGTGCGGTGTTGTAGCAAACGTACATGTAGCTTACCGTCAGGCTTTACGTTAGTTGCAATGCCCTGTACGAAGCTACTGAGGTATGTCTCTACGGCTGACAACCTACGAACATTCTGCAAGAACAACTCAGCTACCTTCATACCCTTGGAACGGGCAATGCCCTCAAGGAATACAAGGTTGTCTTTGCCTGTACCAAAACCATTGGCACTGATCCACTTGCCGTTGGGTGCTACAAACTTTAGACCAGCAATGCTACTGAGGTTGTCTGTATAGGTAAACCCTGTGGCGTCACAACTCAGGCACTTGTTTGACCTAGCATACTGTGTACCGTCCTTCTTTTGTTTCCATGTCTGTCCACTACCATTACATGCCCGACACTGATGTGCCTTCTGCTTGTACAACTTACCGCTGTAGGCATTGACGTTGCGTCTGTACTCTGCGTCTGGCATACGATCATCAAACAACTCTGCCCACAACTTCTTGTCGTGTGGCTTGCGGCTGTATATAACCCAAGACAATTGCTCTGGGCTGTTGAGATTGATTGGCCTGTCACCCATGAGGTCAGCTGCCTGTTCCTCTAGTGCTATGCTTAGTACCCTACGCTCTTGCTCAAACTCATCACGAACCT
>Ga0209482_1002282_pt1 | contig 12045 bp, 8 predicted proteins | sample CoawatmetaG10DNA_FD_187512 | JGI IMG/M metagenome (GOLD analysis project Ga0209482, IMG submission 187512) | Marine microbial communities from the West Antarctic Peninsula - Coastal water metaG104-DNA (SPAdes) (version 2) | ecosystem: Environmental > Aquatic > Marine > Coastal ...
CATGGAAAAATTTAATATATTCAGACATAATTTCCATTGAATCACGTTCTGGATCTATCGTTACAAAAACTGGGGTAATTTGTTTTAGTTGCTCAGCGTTAAGGTATTTTAGGCTGTCTGACATAATTTGAAGGTCCATGGGGCAGACGTCAGGACAATATGTATAACCAAAATAAACAAGCATAAACTTTCCATTAAAAGTCTTATTGGTAACGGGCTCACCCATGTTGTTAACAAGTTCAAATTCTCCTCCAATCAGGGCACGACTATTTTCTGATGCCGTCGGGGTAGAGTAAGTGTCCAGATATTTGTTCCAAACAAAAAATGCGATTATTATCAGAAATATGATAATAAAAATTCGTATTGCATTTTTTTTACTCGAGATGACTTTACTCATATTAAGGCCTTACTTCATATTAGGTTAAGAATAGACTAGTTATAAGTTCCTGTTATAATATGACTTGAACAATTTATAAAGACTGGAAATTGATATGAAACTCAAAAAATATATAATTCACTATATTTTGACTGTAATGCTTGCTTTTCCGCTGACTGTTTATACAGTAAAAGCTCAGGAAGGCAGTTTTTCGAGTGGTTATAATTTACTTAAAGCGGTTAAAGACAAAAATTATAGTAAAATGCGAAGCCTCCTGCAGAAAGGAGCAAACACGAATACGCGACAATATAAAACCGGTGCTACGCCACTATACGTTGCCGCAAGTATGAAAGATTCTGTTGCTGTGACGTTTCTTTTAAATGCTGGTGCAAATTCTGATTTGACTATAAAGTCCTCGGGAGAGACGGCACTAATGGCCTCTGCAAGATTAAATTCACGTGAAATTGCAAACCTTCTTATTGGTCAAAATGCTAATGTTGATATTAAGGACAGAAATGGCGAAACTGCCCTTCATAAAGCAGTACTTTCCAATGATCGCGCAATAGTGAAGGCACTGCTGGAGGCAAATGCCGATTGGTCTCTTGCTGATAATACGGGCCGCACCCCTCTAGACTTAACGAAGGAAAATCGACGCCTACGTTCTCTGACGCGCATCCTTGAAAGTGCTGGGGCTGAATATTAAAGAAAGTTACTGAAGTTTTAATTATTCAGGATTATTAGCTTCCCATTCTTTCTCGATTTTATTTCGAGCTAGTATTATTGAATTTGCAACATAGATGCACAGACCCCCTACCAGAATGACAACAATCATTGCGACAGCAGGAAGTAATAAATGTGGCCCTGCGAGCGCGATAGATATGAGCAGCAAAACTGTTACGAAAGCACACGTGATGAAATTGATTGTATTGGCCATTTTTTCCTCTTTTTTCTTGAAAAATAGTTTGCCTGATATTTGATAAAACTATGATTGTAATTCAACTACTGTGAATTTTTATAAAAATCAAGTTTATTGATAAAAGAAATGAATTTAAACTAAAAAACTATACATCGAAAAAATTAAAAATTTGGAGTAAAGTATGTCGCAAGGCAGGGCTAAATTAAACGCATTACAAAATCGTACATTAGCACTTTTTCAAGAACTAGCAAGAAGTGAAGAGACGTCTGTGCGTGTTGAGGGAAGCGATGATATTTCGATTATGTACATTGCGTTACCCCACGGTAATCATGTTCATATAGGAAATTTTGTTGTTTCGGCAAGAGAGGCCAGTGGGTTTAATAACGAAATTGTATGGAAGGCATTGGAACGTAAAGGGCTTGCGAAGTCAGAATATCCACATCGCCTTATTCTTAACAGTCACGGCTTGCGTTATAAGACTGGATTTGAAGATACATTTAAGATTTCAGATCATTAAGGTTGTTCAGAACCGCTAGGCTGTAGATGCCATATTAGACCGGCTACGCCTCCCTTGATGAATGGAAGGACTAAAAGCATGAGGAGTAGAGCTATAGATGGCCATACCGCCATTTGCATCCAAAGAGGGGGGTGATAAACGGCCTCAAAAAATACCAGCATTGGTATAATAATATGCCCAACTAGCAGGATTGTTAGGTAAGGTGGTAAATCATCTGCGCGAATATCACCAGTTGGAGCTTTACAAACTCTACAATTCGTAATTTTTAAATATCCACTAAAAAGTTTACCGCCTCCGCAGTGAGGACAGGTTCTTTTTACACCACGAATAATTGAATTAAAGACAGAATATTTGTCTCGAGAATATAGCGGTTTATTGATTAAGCACATACTTTGAGATCATCATTTTTTATTTAAGAGAGAAATGAGGGCTGATGTATCTAACCGTCCACCCCCATTTTGTTGTATTTTGTGATAATATTCGTCAACTAATTTAGTAACGGGAAGCGGTATATCAAGCCCCTCTGCTTCTTCAAGTGCAAAGCCTAGATCTTTTCTCATCCAGTCAAGTGCAAAGCCAAAATCGAACTCATCGCGAACCATTGTGGTGGCGCGGTTTTCCATTTGCCAGCTTTGTGCAGCCCCTTGCGAAATTACCTCAACAACGTCGTCTGCATTTAGGCCGGTTTTCATCGCGAAATTAAGAGCTTCTGAGAGGCCCTGAACTATACCGGCGATACATATTTGATTAACCATTTTTGCTAGTTGTCCACTACCCGTTGGGCCAAGTAGCTTTGTCTTTTTTGCGTAGCAGTTTAAAAGAGGTCTTACTTTGATATATGTAACATCGTTACCACCTATCATAATACTAAGTGCACCCTTTTCAGCACCTGCTTGACCCCCTGAAACCGGCGCATCAAGAAAACCAATATTTTTTTTAACACAAGTTTTACCTAACTCACGTGCAAGGCCAGCAGATGTTGTTGTGTGGTCAACAAGTATAGCGCCATTGTTTAAACCGGCTAAAATACCATCTTCGCCATAGGCAACTGAACGAACATCATCGTCATTACCAACACAAATAAAAACGATTTCTGCACCTGAAACAGCTTCACGTGGTGTTTTATGATAAGTTCCATCATATTCTGAGATCCAATTTTCTGCTTTGGAAAGTGTTCTATTATATACAGAAATATCATGTCCAGCATTTTGTAGATGACCTGCCATTGGGTGACCCATGACACCAAGGCCGATAAAACTAAGTTTCATTTTTCATCCTTTAATAATGTGGGGGTTTTTCATCTAGAGTTTCTGATGAGCCATCCGTTGAATTATTTTCCAAACTTTCTAGTCTTGCATCCGCCTTTTTTAGTATTCCACCAAGTCTCTCTATTAGTTTCCATTGATCGGACACCATTTCACTGAGATCATTGATCTGAGCCTCTTGATGAGAAGACTTTATTTCTAGCTTATTCAATCTATTTTCTGGTTCTGTCATCTATCCATTCCTTAAAAGTTGATATATCACGGCTGATATTTTTTAGCCATAGAAATGAAAAAGGTCTTAGAAAGATATTTAAGCATAGCTTGATAAATTATTTACCTAGGAAGATTAGAATTTCCCATTAAAAATTCATCAACAGAATGAGCAGCTTGGCGACCTTCTCTGATAGCCCAGACGACTAGAGATTGTCCGCGACGCATATCACCAGCAGCAAATATTTTATTTAAATTTGTTTGATAATTTGAAGTTGTCGCTGATACGTTTCCACGATCATCGAGCGTAACGCCTAACTGCTTTAGAAGGCCCTCTCTCACTGGGTTAGTAAAGCCCATGGCAAATAGAACTATGTCAGCCTCTATTTCATATTCACTGCCTTCAACCTTATGAAATTTTTTATCAACTAGATGACAGCGAATTGCTTCTACATTTCCATTTTTATCACCTATAAATCTCTCTGTTGCGATACTAAATTCACGGTCGGCACCTTCTTCCTGAGATGTAGATGTACGAAAAATATTTGGCCAATTTGGCCAGGTAGTCCCTTTATTTTCATGTGTGGGCGGTGAGGGTAAAATTTCAAGCTGTGTCACTGAAACGGCACGTTGGCGAAATGATGTACCGATGCAGTCTGATCCGGTATCGCCGCCGCCAATCACCACAACTTTTTTACCAGTTGTTACAATATCCTTGATATTTGGCAGGGGTTCTCCCGAATTTCTACGATTCTGCTGAGTTAGGAAGTCCATAGCAAAATGAATACCCTTGAGATCGCGTCCAACTATATTGAGATCGCGGGGTTGTTCTGCGCCGGCTGCTAGCACGACCGCATCATAATGTTCAGCAATTTTATGAGCTTGAATATCTTTACCCACTTCCATACTTGTCCAGAAGGTGACCCCCTCTCTCTCCATTTGACGAATTCGTCGGTCGATTAGTGACTTATCAAGTTTAAAGTCAGGAATGCCGTATCTTAGAAGGCCACCTGCTCGACGGTTTTTTTCATACAGTGAAACTTTGTGTCCTGCTCTTGCCAGTTGCTGTGCGCAAGCCATACCGGCGGGACCAGATCCAATTATTGCGATTTTTTTATCTGTTTTAACCTTAGCCACTAATGGTTGGATCCAATGGTTTTCCCATCCCTTATCAACGATTGCACATTCAATGGTTTTTATGGTCACTGGCTGGTCATCGATATTGAGCGTACAAGCTGCTTCGCAAGGTGCAGGGCAGACGCGACCGGTAAATTCAGGAAAATTATTAGTGGAATGAAGATTGTCGCATGCTTCCTGCCATTCCCGGTGCCAAACAAGATCGTTCCAGTCAGGGATCATATTATTAACTGGGCAGCCGGTATGACAAAATGGAATTCCACAATCCATGCAGCGGCCCCCTTGTTTTGCGACGGCTCCGTCAGAAAGTGGGTTAATAAATTCATTGTGGTGGCGCACACGGTCACCGGCTGGAGCATAGGTCCGGTCTTGCCGTGGGAGTTCTAAAAATCCGGTTGGTTTTCCCATTATTATTCCCTTTGTCCGTTATAGGCTGATAGCGATGTTGTGGCTGCTGCCATTTCTTCGAGAGCCCTTTTATATTCAACGGGCATTACTTTTACGAATTTTGGAAGATAGTTGTTGATATTCCTAAGGATGTTTTGTGCACGTTCACTATTTGTATATTTTACATGGTTTTCGAGTAGGTGAATAAGTCGCTCCTTGTCATAGCCTGACATATTTCCGCGCAACACATCAACTCGCCCATGCCCTTCAAGCTCACCAGAAGCATGAACCAGTTTTGCCATCGCGTCTTCTTCAGGCAGTGGTTCAAGATTAACCATTGAAAGATTACAGCGGTTTTCAAACTCTCCTTCTTCATCAAGTACATATGCTATGCCGCCGCTCATGCCAGCAGCAAAGTTGCGCCCAGTTTGGCCTATAACAACTACACATCCTCCTGTCATATACTCGCAGCCGTGATCACCAACTCCTTCTATTACAGCGATAGCTCCACTATTTCGAACTGCAAATCGTTCTCCTGCTACACCACAAAAATAACATTCGCCGCTGATAGCGCCAAACAGAACGGTGTTACCAACGATAATATTTTTTCCCGACTCAATTCTATTGTTCTTTGGCGGATAGACAATAAGTTTACCCCCACTAAGACCTTTACCTACATAATCATTTGTTTCCCCTTCGAGTTCGAAGGTTATGCCTGCGGCGGCAAAGGCACCAAAACTCTGTCCTGCAATTCCTTTTAATTTGATATGAATTGTGTCGTCTATTAGACCTTTGTGTCCGTGACGTTTTACTAGCTCACCTGCAAGCATAGCTCCCGTGGAGCGATCAAAGTTATGAATATCTGCCGTAATATGAACGGGGATTTTATTTTCAAGTGCATCAGTAGCTTTAGCAATTAACGTCCTGTCGAGTATATTAATAATGTCGTGTTTTTGTCTTTTGGTATTATATATGCTGTCTCCCTTTGCCGGAGCTACCTTATGTAAAATTTTTGTAAAATCTAACCCGTCACTTTTCCAGTGGGAAATTGCTTCATTTTTATCAAGAAGGTCTGAGCGGCCAATAATTTCATTGAAAGACTTAACTCCCATTTCGGCCATTATTTTTCGAACTTCCTCGGCAACAAAGAAGAAGTAATTGATGACATGTTCCGGTTTTCCGGTAAATTTACGTCTCAGTACTGGATCTTGTGTAGCCACGCCCACAGGGCAGGTATTCAAGTGACATTTTCGCATCATAATACAGCCTGATGCAATAAGTGGTGCAGTGGCAAAGCCAAACTCATCCGCGCCGAGAAGTGCACCAATTACAACATCACGCCCAGTTTTAAGGCCTCCATCTACCTGAACTACAACCCGGTCCCGAAGTCGATTAATTACAAGAGTTTGCTGCGTTTCTGCAAGGCCAATTTCCCAAGGGGATCCTGCATGCTTTAACGACGTTAGAGGGCTTGCTCCTGTTCCACCATCAAACCCAGAAATCGTTATATGGTCTGCTTTTGCCTTCGTTACTCCAGCGGCAACTGTGCCAACACCTATCTCGGAGACTAATTTAACACTTACTCGGGCAATTGGGTTCACGTTTTTCAGATCGTAAATAAGTTGGGCTAAATCTTCAATGGAATAAATATCATGATGGGGCGGGGGTGAAATGAGACCAACTCCAGGTGTGGAGTGTCGTACCTTAGCGATCACGGGATCCACTTTATGACCGGGAAGTTGCCCCCCTTCTCCGGGCTTTGCACCTTGCGCCATTTTGATCTGAATGTCATCAGCATTTACAAGATATTCTGTAGTCACCCCAAAGCGACCTGAGGCAACTTGCTTGATGGCGCTACGGCGCGAGTCTCCGTTTCTATCAGGGGTAAAACGGTTCGGTTCCTCACCACCTTCGCCAGTATTTGATTTACCTCCAATTTGGTTCATTGCAATCGCGAGCGTTGTGTGAGCTTCGCGACTGATGGATCCAAATGACATGGCACCGGTAGCAAAGCGCTTAACTATATCAGCTGCGCTTTCAACTTGATTAATTGGGATCGCCTTTCCCATTGGTTTAATCTTAAAGAGCCCCCGAGGGGTCATCAATTTTTTAGCCTGTTCATTGATAATTTGGGCATATTTTTCATAAGTTTCAGCTGAGCCACTCCGAACCGCATGCTGAAGTGTACTGATACTATCATAATTCCATTGATGTGCTTCACCACGCATGCGCACCGCGTAGTCTCCACCCACATCCAGAGATTTCTTATATATCATATTATCACCGAAAGCATGCGAGTGCCTAATTACGGTTTCTTTTGAAATTTCTATGATACCAACGCCTTCAATAGCGGATTTTGTATTTGTAAAGTAGTTTTTAATGAAATCGCTGTTTAAGCCCACGGCATCAAAAACCTGAGCACCACAATAAGACTGATACGTAGATATACCCATTTTAGACATCACTTTTAGAATACCTTTATTAACGGCCTTGACATAGCGCGCTTTCGCCGTATGAAGGTTCATCTCTTCTGGAAGTTGGGGCAAGATACCTTCAATGGTTTCAAAAGCAAGATAAGGGTTTATAGCTTCTGCACCATATCCAGAAAGTGCACAAAAATGATGTACTTCGCGGGCCTCTCCAGTTTCAATAACAAGTCCTACAGAGGTTCGAAGGCCTTGACGGATCAAGTGATGGTGTACCGCAGATGTTGCAAGTAGAGATGGTACGGCTATTTTTTTTGCTGACAAATTCCGGTCAGATAAAATAATAATATTATCACCCTCAACTACAGCCACTTCCGCTAAAAGGCAAATACTTTCAATGGCACTCTTCATACCTTTTGCACCTTTTACGACATCATAAGTACAATCAATAGTAATTGTTCTGAAGTCATTATCTGGGATGTCACCAATGGTCCTTATTTTTTCTAGATCTTGATTTTGCAGAATAGGCTGGCTCACTTCAAGGCGCTTGTGGGTTCCGTTTACTTCAAGGTCTAGAAGGTTAGGCCTTGGACCAATAAAGGAGACAAGAGACATCACAGCCTCCTCGCGGATAGGGTCTATTGGTGGGTTCGTTACTTGAGCAAAATTTTGTTTGAAATATGTGTAAAGGAGTTTTGATTTATCAGAAAGAGCGGAAATTGGTGTATCCGTTCCCATTGAACCAAGGGCCTCTTGACCAACGGTGACCATTGGAGGGAATAAAAGCTTCAAATCTTCCTGCGTATAACCGAAAGCTTGCTGTTTTTGTATGAGGGCAATACCGCTAGTTGGTTGAGGGGGTATTTCTGCTGGTAGTTCCTCAAGTTTAATTTGGGTTCGGTTAAGAATATTTTGGTAGTCAAAAGCTCTTGCCATCTTATTTTTAATTTCGTCATCCGAAATAATTCGCCCTTCTGCTGTATCTATTAGTAACATTTTACCCGGTTGAAGACGCCATTTTTGTATAATTTTCTCTTCCTTTATAGGAAGTACGCCAGCTTCTGATGCGAGGATTACCATGTCGTCATCTGTAACAATATATCGTGCAGGTCGGAGGCCATTTCTATCCAGCGTTGCTCCAATTTGTATGCCGTCTGTAAAGGCAACGGCTGCGGGACCATCCCACGGCTCCATCAAAGCAGCATGATATTCGTAGAAAGCTTTTCTTTCTGCATCCATCAGAGGGTTTCCAGACCATGCTTCAGGGATTAACATTGCCATTGCATGCATTACGCTGTAGCCACCAGCAACCAAAAGCTCTAGCGCATTATCAAAACAAGCGGTATCAGATAAGCCCTCTGGGATTAGTGGCCAAAGTTTTTCGAGATCTTGACCAATAGTGCTAGATTTCATATTAAAACGCCGCGAAGCCATCCAGTTAACATTACCTCGCACAGTATTAATTTCTCCATTGTGACATACCATTCTAAATGGCTGAGCCAGGCTCCAGGTTGGGAAGGTGTTAGTGGAGAACCGTTGGTGAACTAGTGCAAGACCAGACTTGAACCTCACATCTATTAGGTCGATGTAATATTCTCCGACCTGACCAGCGAGAAGCATGCCTTTATAAAGAATGGTTCTACTTGAACAACTACATGCATAGTAGGCACTAGTATCTTCCTTAATATTGGCTACAATATTTGAGAGCTGTTTGCGGATAATATATAGTTTAAGCTCAAAGGTTCCGTTCCGGGTGATATCATCTACTTGACCTACGAACCCTTGGGCAATAAACGGTTCGGTTGATTTTACATTTTTGCTAAATTTTGAATTATCGGTGGGCACGGTTCGCCATCCAAGAAATTTTTGCCCTTCCTGTGCTACAAGATTTTCGAACGTCTGCTTAATTTTTTTTTGCAGCTTTTTCTCATGAGGTAGGAATATCATTAAAACACCATACTTACCTTGCTCAGGCAGAACGATCTTTAGTTTTTGGGTTTCAAACTGCATAAAATCATCTGGTATTTGTAGCAAAATACCGGCCCCGTCACCAGCAAGCGGGTCAGCACCAACTGCGCCGCGATGAGCAAGATTTTTTAGAATTTTTAGGCCCTGATCTACAATAGAGTGGCTCTTCTTACCTTTAATGTTTGCAATAAATCCGATGCCACAGGCATCATGCTCATTTTCAGGGTTATATAGCCCCTGTGAAATGGGTAGCCCGCGATTATTTAATGGCACTCTGTGGGTCATCTAGATTTCTTCCGTATAATTTTAAATGCCGTCTCATATTGGCCAAAAAGTTGAGTTCAAGGCGTGCTAGGCCGAGTTATATCAATCATGTATTCAACTTAGAGAGTTGATGATGATCTTTATTTTATAATTTAATAGATAACCGTAGCGGGCAAGTATGTTAAACAGAGTTTAATCCGCCACTACTGTAGTACATAGCTGTTTCCAAGGAGTAAAATTACAATAAAATATATAAAAGATCAAGATTAAAAATACTGTAATTAGAAGAATATTTTCTTAATAGTACAATAATTAAAACAAAATACTAAAATATGATAAAAAATCAGTGAATAAAAGAAAATAATTTTATATAAAAAATTAAAAAATAAAGAGACCTTATGATTGAGAAACTACCTATTTATGAAGTTATTCCGAAGTTGAAGAGAGCCCTCTTAAAATTAAATAATGTTGTTTTGCAAGCTCCGCCCGGCGCAGGTAAGACGACAGTGATCCCATTGGAACTTCTTGGTGAGAATTGGCTAGCTGGGAAAAAAATTATTATGCTTGAACCAAGGCGTTTGGCTGCACGAGCATCTGCAAGACGTATGGCAGAAATGCTTGGAGAGAAGGTGGGTGAAACTGTTGGTTATAGGGTAAAAATGGATCGTCAGGTTGGTCCCAAAACTCGTATCGAGATTGTAACCGAGGGTGTTCTTATTAGGAAGCTTCAATCAGACCCAGAGCTTATAGGGGTAGGGCTTTTGATCTTTGATGAATTTCACGAACGGTCGATTGATGCAGATCTCGGCCTAGCTCTAGGTCTTGATGTTCAAGAAGGCCTTAGGGCTGATTTAAAGATTTTGGTCATGTCGGCAACACTTGATGGTGGACGTATTTCTAGCCTAATGAATAATGCTCCTATAATCACCAGCGAAGGTCGAGTTTTTCCAGTTGAATATAGGTATCTTGATAAAAAAATAACTCGTTCTATTGAAGATGAAATGGCCGCTGCAATAATTAGGTCCTTACAAGCTGAACCAGGTAGTATTTTAGCCTTTTTACCGGGGGCTCGCGAAATTGAAAAAACTAAAAAAGAGGTCGAAAATAGCAAGTTTTTTAAGAATGTTGTAATATGCCCCTTATATGGATCCATGTCCTTTGAAGAGCAAGGTTTGGCGATTAAGCCTGCTCCCCAAGGGTGGCGAAAAGTGGTTCTTGCTACTGATATAGCCCAAACTAGTTTAACGATAGAAGGCATTCGTGTTGTTATAGATAGTGGCCAACAAAGAAGTGCTATTTTTGATGTAAAGTCTGGAATGACTGGACTTGAAACAAAAATGCTTTCTAAGGCATCTGCATTACAAAGAGCAGGCCGGGCGGGTCGGTTAGAGGAAGGAATATGTTTTCGGTTATGGAGCCAAGCGGCAAACCGCGCGTTAAAACCGTTTGACCTACCCGAGATAATGAAGATTGATTTAACACCTTTGGCTTTAAATTTAGCGCTTTGGGGAATAACAGACGCCTCGGCACTTAAATGGTTAGATCTTCCAGACCCTGTATCGATGGGTAGGGCAAGGGATTTGCTGCAATCACTGGGGGCGCTTAATGATCAAATGCTGATCACAGATCACGGTAGGGTTATGGCGCAATTTCCAATGTCACCGAGACTTTCTCATATGATACTAACGGCAAAAAAAAATGGTTATGGTTTTCTAGCCCTAACCATTGCGGCACTGCTTCAGGAACGAGACCTTCTTCGTCAATCAGTTAATATGAGAACAGTTGATTTTCGACTTCGTATTGAGGCACTTATCCATATAAAGAGCGGGCGTCTGAAGCAAGCAAAAATGCTAGGGGTTAATATTAAACTAGCTAAATCAATTCTTCGCCAGATAAGTATCTGGCAACGAAGCCACAAGATAACGGATGATAAAATTGACATTTCAAAGGCAGGCCTATGTTTAGCGGCTGCATTTCCTGACCGCATAGGAGGGAGGAGGGTTATTGCGTCACCGGTTTATCTATTGTCTGGTGGAAGAGGGGCAAGCTTATTGGCCGACGATCCGCTCGTAAAGGAAGAGTTTATTGCGGTGGCGCACTTGGATAAAGGGGGTCGAGATGCCCGAATATACATAGCAGCACCAATAGAGAAAAATGATTTAGAGGACGCTTTTCAGGATCGGATGACTGAGGAAAATGTTGTTGAGTGGAATACACAAGCTCAAGCCGTGCGGTCGGTGAATACTAAAATGCTAGGTAAAATGATATTTGAGACAAAAAAAATATTAACACCAGACCCTAATAAAACACTTGAGGCCTTGATAGAAGGAATAAGAAAAATGGGTCTTGGTGTATTACCTTGGGATAAAAATAGTGTGGCGATAAGAAAGCGAGTTGAACTCATTAGGGGTAATCTAGGATTAGAGTTTCCAGATTTTACCGATGATGGGCTGTTGAAAAATATTGAAACGTGGTTGGCAGGATATCTGACAAATATTAATAATAGGCAAGCCCTCAAGGACCTTGATCTCTATGCTATTTTAAAAAGCCAGCTTAATTGGAAGCAACAACAGTTATTG
>Ga0209482_1002284_pt1 | contig 12040 bp, 12 predicted proteins | sample CoawatmetaG10DNA_FD_187512 | JGI IMG/M metagenome (GOLD analysis project Ga0209482, IMG submission 187512) | Marine microbial communities from the West Antarctic Peninsula - Coastal water metaG104-DNA (SPAdes) (version 2) | ecosystem: Environmental > Aquatic > Marine > Coastal ...
TCTAAATACTTTTATATATTATATTAAATTAAATTTAGAAAAAAAATCTGTTTATATAAATTAAAACCTCCATTTAACCACCAAACCACCGAAAGCACTATTTTTACAAAACTATTTAATATTTGTATTTATATGAAAACTTTTCTAATTTCTTGTTTCTTGGTGGTTTGGTGGTATTTTATATATTTAAGAAACTTGATCTATTAATTGATCTAATATTAATCTATCTGCCTTATGTTTAATTTCTGATTTATTTTCAAATGGATGTGTATCATTTATTTGTTCTACTTCTTCTGTGATAAATGTAGGTCTATTTAAGGCTTGTATTTGATTAGATACATTATTTAATTGATTTTGATTATTAGAAGTGAATATTCTACTTTGTGTTCTTAAATATCTTGGATATATTTCAAAAATAATGCTAAATTCATAATTAACATTTTCTAATTGTAGCAAATTATTATTTTGATCTGTAATTTCAAAAGTTATTAAATCTATTACATTACTTTGACTAATACTTACTTGCCTATAATCTTGTTGATTCATATAAATAATTCCATTACTATTTGTATCTACACTAATTTTTTGTAATGTTGTGCTGTTTCCTGCCCTTGTTGATAATACATTTGCCTGCCCCATACTTGATTTGATTAAAATACTATGTACTGTCGCAAGATTACAAACAAAATCAGATTGTAATGTTGCCCCAGCAGTTATAGTTCTATCAGTAGCATTTTCATCGAATCCTATTACTTTATTTATTAATGAACTTGATAAATTAATTTTATGACTAATTCCAGTTTTATTTAAAAAGTTTAATTTATTTTTTTGTATGTTGTATGTGGTTGTAAATATAGCACTAAAATTTGTATCATTATTAAAGAAATCTCTTATATCATATACAGAATAATCTTGTGTTATAAATGTTAATGTAGTTGAATCATCATAAACTAATGTATTATTAATTAAGTCGGAACTTATATTATAAAAACTATACGGCAACTCCACACTCATTATACTGATATGCACCTCATCTGAGTTTTGTATATTAATAGGATTAATTAAATTAACCGAGAAGCGGGTATTAAATCCAGTTGTTAATTGTTCTGCGTCTTTACTTCTAATATGTAATACTACACTTGATAATGGTTGCACTATATTATTATTCATATATATTATATAGATTTTTTTTTATTTAAAACAATTTATCAATACCATATTTTGCAAGTGCCGCTATTCCTCCAATAGTGCCGCCTACCACGCCGCCTACTACTGTTCCTACTGGGCCACCTACAAAAGTTCCTGCTACCGCTCCAATAGTGGCACCAGTTCCAGCGCCTGCTCCTAAATCTGCTTCTAAATCTGTTGCACCAGTAGTTTTTTTTATCTGACTTTCTATTGCACCAAATTCCTGCGTTCCTACATAACTCGTTGCCCCAATTCCAGCACCCAATAAACCAGCCCCTACACTAGCAAGACCAAATGTTTCTAAATCGGCCGGTGCCGCTGCCGTTGCTCCTACTACACCACCAGCACTTAATGCCGCCAATAAACCTCCTGCTGTTATTCCTGCCGCCAATCCTCCGGCTGCCCCTGCCCCAGTAGTAGCTTCAAAATCATTAGCACCTATTTTCTTTAATCCAGTATATGTTTCTTTGCCTACTAAATTACCTGTTGCCCCTGCTATTACTGCGGGAGCCAATAGTAATCCACCACTTGCCGCTATACCTGCCCCTGCCCCTGATAAAGTTAATGCCGCTGCCTCACCTATACCTCCACTAATTGCGCCACTAATTCCAGTTTTTAATGTAGGATCTAAATCAGGATCAATTTTATTTAATACTCTATCAGTTGTATAAGCAGCGCCTAATCCAACGCCTAAATTAATAACATTTAATCCGCCAGTTAATTCGCCAGTAATAGTTCTTTTTCCGCCTGCACCATCTTCTATTGAAACCATTTCATCTACATTTTTAATACCATCATGAACTTGTTGTTCGTAATCTTTAACTATTTTATGTCTTCCTTCTTTTGTGTCTTCACTCATTAAATCGGCTATATCATCATCTTCTAATGAAAAATTATGTTCTTCACCAGCAGAAGTAGGATTAGAATTCAAATGATCCAATTCATCATCCGTAAATTTACCTCCAATTTTTCTCCATATATTAGCAACTTTTGAATTTTTAGTTATATTATTACTTAATTTTCCATCAGTGCCTATATCATTTGGTTTTACTTCTGAAACCCAATCTTTAAAAGATGGTTCTCTTTCTGATTGCCTTTGTGCTGTCCTCTGTTGTCTTAATCTCATTAGATTATTTTTAGCATTTTCTACTGTTAGATTACTTATTTTATCAATAGCAGGTCTATTCATAAATCTTGGATCTGTTTGTTCTTGGTTAAATCTTCTTAAATATCCTTCATATTCTTTCTGGGTTGTTCTTAATTTATTATCTAATGTATCAGGCACTTTCTCTGCTGGTGGTGGTGTTAATTGGCTTCCTATAATTTCTTTTGGTGTTGTAGTTGATTTTATATTTTCTTTTATATTTTGTTTAGATTGAATTTTAGTTTTTAAATCTATATCTGATAATGATTTAGATTTTGGTTTTTGTAATCGTTCTGTTAAAGGATTTTTTTCAGAACCATCTTGATTAAAATCCTCTAAAAATTTTTCTGCTTGTTCAAAAGTAGTAATTTTATTTATTACATTCTGTTTATTAAATTTAGACATATTACTTACAAATTTTTGTCTTGCTCTTACTGATGGACTTTGATTTGGTGGTGGTGCAGGCAGTGCTAGTATTTGTTCGCCTATTTGATAATTTGATGGATCATTAACATTATGCCCTATTCCGCCAGAAGTTTGTCTTGCTTTTGCGTTTGAATTATATGGATCTTTACTTTGTAATATTCTGCCTCGGTCGTCCTTAAATGATATTGCCCTATGTATGTTTTCTGCCTCTGCGTGTTTAGCTACTGGTTCATTTATATTAGTTTTAATAAGATTTTCTATTAGATTAGGATCGTCTGCAAGTGCTGGTGTATGTTTTTCTGTAAAATTTTTTAATTTATGACTATCAACAGGATTTAATGAATCTTTTGCTGGTCGAATAACATTAATTTTAATATTTTTTTGATTTTGTCTAAATCCTAATCCAATACTTGCCATATCTTCTGTTGTTCGCCAAGCAGTATGTTGTGCCGCTGTTTCACTTGCTCGTGTAAGATTACGACCAATAAATGCATTAAATGTTGTTGTATTTATTCCTTCGGCATCGCCTACATTTAGTGCCATTGAACCACCACGACTATGCCCTAATAATTCATTAGCCTTATTTCCATAAACACTTTCTACTTCTTGAACTTTTGCACGTGCTTCTCCAATTGTGTCTTTTTCACCCATAAAAATCATTTGTTCTTGTCCTACTGCCATTTTAGCATTACTAATCCAATCCTGTAAATTATTCATTTTGCTTCCTCTGAATGCTACTTTAACATCAGTAGGATCAAATTTATTCTCTAATACTAAACTTTCGCCAGTAGAATTTACTCTATCACTTACTTTATAATCAACTCCTTCATTTTCTAAAAATTCATTAACAGAATTTTTATCACCTGCAGTATCAAATAAAGCAGACGCCTTAACCATGACTGCCTTTTGACGAGTTAATTCAGGAACAGCATCAACATTAGGCCTAATTCTATTTATTAATGATACATTACTTGCTTCTCTAACTTGTTCTGCTCTGGCTGTCTTTTCAGCCGACGATGTTGCGTCATCTATTTTATTTTCTAACTCTTTCTTATCTTTATCAGATATTACACTTCCTTCATTAGATAATAATCTTAATAAAAATCTAATTTGATTAATTTTAGGTAATAATGTATTTCTTTGTTGTGCAGTTAATCCACTTTGAATATTACTTAATTTTACTTGTTCTTGTCTTATAAATTCTTTTAAATCACTATCCATATAATATATATAATAAAAAAAAATCAATTATATATATTTAATGTTTATGCTCGTCTTCATAAAAAGATAATTGTAATGTAATTTGAAATGGCACTACATCAGTAGAATTATTATCTGCCGCTATTAAATCAAATGGAGTAGTTTTTTTATAAGTCATTCTTTCAATTTCTATTACTGGCGGTAATTGAGTGCAAGTAAATTCCATTGCTGATACACTATCTAATGATACTACTCGTGTTGTATCTAATGGAACTATTGCTGTGCCTAAAATATTTGGTAATCCAGCTGTTTCTGTATTAAATCCTAGCATTGCTATATTAGATCTCATTACTATTAAATTCGCACCACCAGTAAGCACTCGTGTGCCAGTAGCATTTCGTAAGGCGATAGATGAACTTACTACTTGAATATTACATTTGCCTTTGGATCTTAACCAATTAGGCACTTCAAATTGTGCCAGATTTTTGTTAGTATTTAATGTAATAAGATTTGTGGCGAGTGATGTATTTGTAATGCGTATAATATAATTATCCTTCATATAATATATAATAGAAAAAAATTTAAACTTTAAATAAATTTATATTGGGTTGTTGTAGTTTTAATATCTTCTAAATCTAAATCCCATTCTTCTATTTCATTCCAGCTGAATATGCCTTCTTCTTGCTTATAATAAAATTTTAATGTTTTATAAAATAAATCATTAATATCTTTTTCTGATATATTATTATTTAATAATTGTGATTTTACTTTTTTCATTATTTTATTATTCTTTACAATTGAATATAAAAATAGATTACTTAATTTATCTTGTTCTATATCTTTAAACAATTCATAATTTTCATCTAATAATTTTGATTTAAATTTTTTAATATCTTTTTTTAATGTATCAAAAATTTTATTACTAACATATATATCCATATATATAGTTATTTTTTATTTTCTAAATCATCACTTTTTTCTTCTTGCATATGTGCTTTAATTAATATATCGTCATTATCTTCTTTGTGCTCTTCATCAAAAACTACTTTATTAAATCGTATATAATAGCGGTCTTTTGTGCCTTCATATCCTTTAATGTATAGAAATGAATATTTATCTTTGAATGCTTCTTTTAATAATTCGTCTTGCTGTTCTGATGATAAATCAGCCATTATTTCTTCTTTAATAGCATTTAGTTCTTTCTGATTTTCTGTTTTAAAAATAAATATATCACTCATATTAGTCCGAAGTATTAGATCCACAGCATTATATTTCTGCGAAGTAATCATAACACTTAACCCTGCTTGTCCTTCTTCATTTGGATTTTGGGTTAAATGCCTTCTATTCAGCACTAACTTATGCACCTCTGGTCTATTTTTAATTTGTTTAATAGAATCATCTAATATAATTAAATTATTCATATTTTCAGATTCTTTATTTTCTTCTAATATTTCAATTAATTTATCATCCGTATATTTTAAATGAATTCTTCCATCTTTTAATTTTAATTTATCTAATGGCAGTGTATCACTACTGGGACTGAATAAATAGATCTTATCAAAGTAGCGATAATAAAATCTCGGAGTATCTGGCTTCTTTTTTGTAGGATGACTTAATAACATACTATTCCATAATGTAGTTTTTCCACTACTACTAAAGCCGTTAATAAGCATCGCAAAACTTTTCTTTGGTAAGGGGTCTGCTACTTTATAAGGCAAATCAGATAAATCATCTACTTTTTGTTTAATAACTGGCACGTGAGTTAATACTTTATTATTTAATATCTTCATTATATATTTATATTTTATTTTTTATATTAATAAAAATATATAAATTAAGAAAAAATTTAATTTCTATTTAAATTTTTTAATAAAAAATAAAAATAATTATTTTCTAATTAGATATTATAGATATGGATTCTATTACAAAAGAGAATCTTCCTAAAAGCATGCGTTATGGATTAACTGGATCTACTGCTGTTGCCGCTTCTAATCAAATGGCCCGTTTTAGTTCTGTTAATGGCAATTCATATGCTGCTGGTGGTGCTAATGAAGTTCGTATTAGAATTAAGGCTAATGGATTTTTAGATGTTAAACATCATTTTCTACAATTCACTATTACTGGTGCCGCTAATACTGGTTTTGTTGATACTCACGCAGGCTCCTTCTTTGATCGTGTAACATTAGAAGCAAATGGCTCAATCGTAGAACAGATTAATTCCTATGGCCTTTATAATGCCATTAGAAAGAATTACAATCGTTCTATGGATGAAGTTGTAAAAGATAATTGTTGTGCTGGTGGTTCAGTATTAGCCATTAAACAGAATGCCGGTGCTTTTGCTAACGTCGATGGCGCGAATGTTGCTGCATTAATTAGTTCTGTAAATACTGCAAAAAATAACTTCCTTGCCGCCACTAATGGTTTAGTGCTTGATACTGCATTAGGATCTCTTGGCGATAATGTTGATAATGGTGATAAAAAAGTTTATCAGATTCAATTAGAAAGTGGTTTATTAAAAAATCATCATGAAAAAGCACTGCCTGACGGTATGACGGAGCTAGAATTAGTCTTACGCCTTGCTGGAAATGCACAGGCATTTGTATCTGCCGCCGGTGATACACCAACTTATATTATGAGTGAAGTATCTTTCAATTCGCCTGTTTATATGATTCAGGACGCTGGTATAATGGCTGAATATCGTGCTGGTGTTAAAGAGGACGGAATTCTAATTTCAGGTGATACCGCAAAAACTTACATTAATAATGTTATTGATGGCACTGGTGTTAAAACATTACAGATTAACGATAGATCTTTAAGTTGTAAAGCTCTCGTAACCGCCATTCGTCCAAGTGGTGCTGATAATACAAAAGCGGCATATTCTAATGGATCTTATGGCTATACTACTAATACAGGACAGAAACAATTAGAATCCTACAAATATATTATAGGCGGTGTAAATTATCCAACACAGGATATTAAAATAGATCCATTAGATGGTTCAAAAAATTTAGGCAGGGTTCAAGAAGAAACCTGTAAAGCACTTGCTAAACATGGTGAGAAATATTGCAATTCATTAGTATCACAGAAAATGATTCAGGGCAAACTAAATGCCGTATATGTTGCTTCCCCTCTCACTAAATCCTTAGATGTTCCAAGAGGATTAGTCTGTATTGATTTAAAAAAATTCAGTGATGACGGTCTCCGAATGGTTGGTATGAATACAAGCCAAAACTCCTCGCCTAATGTATTAGAATTAAATATTACTACTGCATTTGGTGTTAATGCTGATTGCACTACATTCTCTATATGTGAAGCATTCTATCAGATGGATGGCAATGGTGGTCTATCAGTTGTTATGTAAATAAAATATTATATATAATATATAATGAAATTAACATATAAAAATTTATTCAATAAGAAATATGGATTTGATTTGGATGAACCACATGATCTAAAAGAAATAGCAAGATTAACTGGATATGAATATAAAGGCATTAAGACTATCTTTGAAAGAGGCGAAGGTGCATATTATAACAATCCTACATCTGTGCGTAAGAGTGTAAAAAATCCACAACAATGGGCATATGCTCGTGTGTATGCCGCAGTCAATCCTAATTCAAAAGCACATAAAATAGATAAAAAGTTTCTGATTAAAACAAAAAAAAATAATAAATATTAATAAATATTGTTGTTATAACGATAATATAGGGGTTTTAACCTATATTAACCGTGATAATAATTATTATCACGGTTATTAAGGGGTATTTACGAGATAATATCCATATAATAACACTATTTATTTATTTATTTTGTTTATTCTATATATTTTTATTCATCTAAATCATTTATATCAAAATTATAATTATGTCTTATAAAACTTCTTAATTGAATTCTATTAGATAAATATAAAGTATGTAATAAATTATCATATATATTATATTTATTACTTACATAGTCTATATATTTTTTTCTGTTTGGGTAATCAATATTTAAACAATTACATTTACAATTTTCAATTTTTAAACATATATCCATTTATATATTATAAGAAGTTTATTTTTATATATGTTATATTATATATATATAAATGTATTTTATTTCTCGCCATTATGCAAGTTATAACTTTTTAAAAGAACATCTAAACTGGTGCCTCTATCTTTACTCATTTGTTCTAATTTATCAAAAGACTTATTATTTAATAAATCCTTTATTACAATCTTTACTAATTTATTCTGGCCCAGTTTATCAATTGTTAAATTTATTATTTTATCATTAAAGGTGCTAGTGTTTTTAATCTTATCACCATTCTTCATAGGCAATATATAATCACCATCATCTAATTTCATTTTCTTTATTTCATTTATAAATTTTTCATTAGATATTTTAATTTCTTTTGTACCATACTTATCCTCTGTCTTATAATCATTAATATCTAAAATTATATTCTTGCCTTTTAACATTAAATAATTTTCACTTTTATTTTCAGGTAAAGATTTAATAAACTTTATATTAATATCTTTATTTCTTAATCCATGATTTATCATAAGATAATTTAATATATATCTGATGCCATTTAAATTATTTAATTGTTCCATAATATAATCTATTTTTGGTAATGTATCATCTAAATCATCTAAATTTTTTTTTCTTGCTTGTATTATTTCATCTTTTAATGAATTTCTGAATTTTATTAGTTTATCTGTTTCTTCTTCATTATGTCGCCTTACTAATATAATCATATTTAGATATAATTGTAATGTATTAGGATTATCATACAATTCTTTTAATTTTTTTATTATAGTTGGTTGTGTTGATAATAAATTAAAAGGCAAATTTGTTCCTATATTTTTATATGTTTTTATTGTGCCTTCACTAACTTTTTTTTCTGATTTTATTTTTTCAATATATCGATCGATTAAACTAACATTTGTTTTTTTCTTTGGCATATATATAATTAAAATATTTTTTTTTCAAAAATAAAATCTAATACTAATTATAATGGATTGTGAAAATAAAAATGAACCAGATGATTCTTACATTTTAAAAGAGGATAAATTAACACTACTAAGAACTATTAAGAATATATATAAAACCACTATGCCTTGGGCAGACGATGTATTAATGCGTGTATTAGTTAGAGAACATTATAAAAATGTAATTGAAAAAATGACTAAAGAAGAATATATAAATGAACTAAAAAATAATAATATAAATAATTTAATTGATTATATTGATGGTTAAGTGTTTAAATGGAGTTTTTAATTTAATTCTATTTTAATTTTTATTTTGTCTTTTTTTTCTAATAATTTTATATTATCTTTTAAATTTTTACTATCACCCCATAATAAATGTCTTGAATAATAAATGCCCGAATGTTTATTATTATAATTCTTATCATTTTTATGTCTGGCAATCCACGCCTTTTTAATTTTATCGTTTTTATGATCTATATAAGTGCCTTTTTCAAAAGGCAATGCTCCAAAATGATGACTATGTCCTCTATCAGGCATAATTATTAAAAATCTTTTTCCTTTTCTATCACTTCTTTTTAAAATATATGTTTCCATATACATTATGTAATATTTTTTATTCTTGTGTTTCAACTATTCGTGCTATTGTTTCTTTATTATTATTATCTTTATATAAACTTTCATCTTGTAAAACTTCTCTTTCACATTTAAAACAAAAACAATCAACAGTTCTACATCTACTTAATGAAGTGCCGTGAAACACTGCTTGCACTAAACCAGTAATAACAGTTCCACTTAATGCTATAACAGCAACAATTTCACCACCAGTCATTATACTTTTATATTATATATTAAAGTTTTTCTAACTCTAATATTCTACTTTCTAGTTTTTCTACTTTATCTAATAATTCTTGAATTGCTTTAATAGAGAGTGCGTGGAAATTATCATATTGTACTGCGACGATGTCTGCTTCTTCTGTAATAATATTATCAGATGATATGGTATATGAGTAAATATCTTCAATACAATCGCCTTCTAAATTGCCATCAACAAAATTTCTTTTAAGTTTTTTATCAAATGAAACAGCGTGTCTTAATTCAGGCACATTATTATATAACTCTTGAGCTACAATACCCCATTCTATATTTAAATCAATATTATCTTTTTCATCTATAGAGTTGGTCTTTCTATAAGAAACGGGGTTAATTTTTCTAATGGTTATTAAAGCATTATCTATAGTTGTTTCGCCATATTTTAATCTATCATCTGAATAAGAATTAAAATGACCAGATTGAAACTGATTTTCTGTTCCTACTCGTTTCCATCTTGCGTGTGTTCCACTTGCTTGGGCTGAGATTAAACCTCCCAAATTGCCTTTAATACGAGGGCCATCAACGCTCTCATCATTTGTGTAAGCAATTGAATGATTTGGGTCACCAAGTCCTCGTAGCCTAATATCTTTACTATTCAGTCCATAATTTCCAAAGCAATCTATAGTGCCCGATACTTTTATATTACCAACTACATCTAATTTTTGACTAGGGCTAGTTGTCCCTATACCGAAGTTACCGTTTGTAAGCATCCTCATATAATTAGTGTTATTAGACATAAAATGTATGCCGTTACTGTTAGTTGCTGTGTTGAAATACAGATTCCCAGTGTTAGAATGCAAAATACCCCAAGTGCTAGATGTTGCTGATGACTGATGCGAAATACCTGCGAAATTATTATTAAATCCATTATTTCCTAGCGTTAAGAATCCGAAAAAATTTAGTGCATTAGATGATTTTATGCTTCCATCTACATCTAATTTTTGTGAGGGCGATGTTATTCCTATGCCTATTCCAGTTCCTACCAGATTAATTTTATCTGTCGAATTACCAACTGTTATTAAATCAACTCCTCCAATACTAGGGTCAGTATTTGAAAATAAATTTCTATTTAATGTATTTAATATAACTGGTGCTTTAAGAGTCTTATTAAAAATTGTCTGAACTACATTTTCAAATACAAATATATCACTATTAGATATAACTGGTAATAATATATCTCTATTTGCTGATAACTCACTCGCTATAATATTATATGTATGATTTGAACTAGCATCATTAATTTTTAATAAAGTTAAAGTTTTATTTGTAAGTGTTTGGCTAGCTACTAATTGAACTATATTACTGTTTGTAATACTTGCTATTTTAGTTGCTGTAGAAGCATTACCACTTAAATTCCCTGTAAAAACACCTGCTATATTTCCAGAGCCAGTTATTGTAGGTGAGGTCAGTGTTTTATTAGTTAATGTTTGAGTAGCTGTTAATTGAACTATGTTACTATTTGTTATACTTGCTATTTTTGTTGCTGTAGAAGCATTACCACTTAAATTGCCTGTAAAAACACCTGCTATATTTCCAGAGCCAGTTATTGTAGGTGAGGTCAGTGTTTTATTAGTTAATGTTTGTGTAGATGTTAATTGAACAATATTATTATTTGTAATTGAAGCTATTTTAGTTGCTGTAGAAGCATTACCACTTAAATTGCCAGTAAATGTTCCTGCTATATTACCTGTTCCTGTTATCGTAGGTGAGGCAAGTGTTTTATTAGTAAGTGTTTGTGTAGATGTTAATTGAACAATATTAGAATTAGTAATACTTGCTATTTTTGTTGCTGTAGAAGCATTACCAGATAAATTGCCACTAGCGTTAATTAAAGATAATGAATCAGTTCCATTACCAATTTCTAAAACATTATTAGAAGTATTAAAGAATGCTATAGTTCGCTCGGCTTCATTTAAGATAGTTCTTATGCCAAAAATAGTCGTAAATTCTGTCGTGTTACCAAGAGTAATACCACCAAAAGATGATGAGATAATTAATCTATTATTACTATTATTTATTACTACATTTGTATCTTCTAATTTTAGTTTTCCTCCCGCTGTTTTAATGATTGTATTATCACTATCAATATAAAATTTACTCTCATAATTAGAATTATTTAGCTTTAATCCAACATCTCCTGTATCACTTCTTTTGAGTTCAATAAAATTAAAAGCAGTTTGATTTAATACTCTTAGATCTGAACTATCAGCAACCCAGTTAGAACTTGAACTTTCATTAG
>Ga0209482_1002291_pt1 | contig 12030 bp, 11 predicted proteins | sample CoawatmetaG10DNA_FD_187512 | JGI IMG/M metagenome (GOLD analysis project Ga0209482, IMG submission 187512) | Marine microbial communities from the West Antarctic Peninsula - Coastal water metaG104-DNA (SPAdes) (version 2) | ecosystem: Environmental > Aquatic > Marine > Coastal ...
AATTATCATTCTATATCTATGATGATGGGACAGTTGAGAAGAAAATAATTCTTGAATAAATAAAACCCCACTCAAAAGAGTGGCTTTATTTTTGGTGGGCCTTACGGTCCTAATTTCGAACTTTTTTAGAAAATTATTGAGTAGGTTTACTTTTTAAAAATATTAAATATGAGAAAGCTTTTACTATCACTTTTGTTTATTGGATTTTCTTTATTCATAAATGCTCAGAATACATATGAAACAGTTGATAAAAACAGGCATTTTAGAGAGCAAGTAAATACTGGTAATTTTTTAAAACTATCTAACGGTTACACCTATTATGAGATTAAAAATGAGAATTCAATTAACACATTAATTTTTATTCATGGTTTTTCTGTTCCATCTTATATTTGGGATGGTGCCTTTAATTCTGCCAGTAAAAAAGGGTATAAAACGATTAGATTAGATTTATATGGAAGAGGCTATTCATCTAATTTAGATGTTGATTATACAGATGAGCTTTTTGCAAATCAAGTGATAGAATTAATGAATGAGTTAGATATTCAAAAAGCAACATTAATAGGGCTGTCAAACGGAGGAAGGGTCATTTCTAAAATTGCATACTTAAAACCTAAAATTATAGAGAAGCTAATATATGTTTCTGCATCTAGTTTTCAAGATCATTCCCCTCCTTTTAATAAATCTGTAAGTAAAAAAGAAGTAAATGATTTCATAAGCAATAAATATACTACAATTTCTGAAGGTCAATTACTTGATTTTAAATATCCACAAAATTTTATAGGATGGGATAAAAAATATGAATCTCTATTGCAATATAAAGGGTTTGCAAGAGCATTGATTTCTACAAGAAAAAACCATATAAATCTTGATGTTGAAAATAGTTTTATTAATAATTCTGAAATTCCTTTTTTTACTATTTGGGGAGATAGTGATTCTGCTGTTGTTTACAGTACCTTTAAGGAAAAACTTAATAAATTAATGCCAAGAAGAATTGAATATTTTATTTCTGAATCTGGCCATCTACCAAACATGGAAAACAAAATAGAATTTGAAGATTTACTTTTTAATCAAATATTAATAAAAAATTAAGTTAATAATTATTGATGAATTGTTTTTCCAATATTGGTACTGTTCAAATGAAATACAAATAGAAAACCCACTCAATTGAGTGGGTTTTATTTTTGGTGGGCCTTACGGTCCTAAGTTCGAACTTTTTTAGAAAATTATTACATAAATTTACCAAATGATAAAGCTACTATTTATATTGCTTTGCTTGCCAATGATAGGGTTGGGGCAAATGTTAGGTTCTATTTCTTCATTGACTATTTCACCTGTAAATCCAAATAATACTGATACAGTTTATATTTATTCTGAACTTTTATTCACTTCTACTGGTTGTCCATTAGATTTTAAATCATATAATATCGTAGGTAATAATATATTAGCAACGACACAACATTGCCTTGGATTTGCAGCTGCGATGTGTAATGCTACTGATACTTTTAAGTTAAACCCACTATCAGTTGGCACTTATCTTTTTGACTTAACTTTGTCTTCTGGAGGTGGAGGCCCTCCTTGTACGGCTGGTATTGTAGCTGATGATAATGATGTAATTACTTTTAATGTTGTTAATTCTGTTGGAATTGAAGAACAAACTACAAAAAAAGAACTTTTACGCACAACAGACCTATTAGGTAGAGAAACAACAGACATTAAGAATGAAGTTCTCTTTCACATCTATGATGATGGAACAGTGGAGAAAAAACAAATATTGAATAAGTAAAAACCCACTCAATGAGTGGGTTTATTTTGGATGGAGATTTATTGAAAAGATTTAATATCATTATATCTGCAAATAGAGAATTTATCTACTTAAAGCCAAATCAGTTTAAAAATATAGATTACACTCAATTTTAAAAAACTAGTTACAATGCTCTACAAAATTAATTCCATACTAAACTACTTACTTAATACAAAACGAATTTTCTTTGATTGTATTTATTTAGTAATTTTGTTGCGTAAAAAAACATCAACTTATCTTATACAGCAATATTAACTGTAAATAATAATCTCAATGAATTTCATCTCTAGATTTCTTATAATCATCTCATTATTTTTTTACAATAATGTGTACGCTCAAAATAAAAAATACTCCCTAGCTGATTTTTATCAATACGATACAGAATTGGCGTATTTAACTGATAGCGTCTTCAACAGCCTAACAGATGAAGAACGTATTGCTCAAATGATTATCACATCAGCAGGTGAGTTAGGAAAGTCGAACCAAGTAGTAACAGAATTAGTTGAAAACAATCAAATTGGAGGAGTAGTATTTTTAAAAGGTTCACAAGAATCTCATAAAAAACTGGTGGATGAATTAAATGCAATTTCTAAAAACAACAAATCCATCTCACTTTTATATAGTATGGATGCTGAGCCCAGCCTATTCAATGGAAGAGTAAAAGGGACTGAAAAAATGATAAATACAATAGATATTAAATCAAAAAAACAATGTGACTCTGTCGTAAAAATTATTGATAAAACATTAATGGAAATTGGAATACATCAAAACTTTGCGCCTGTTTGTGATATTAGCCCTAACAATGAAGCGATTAAAAACAGAAGTTTTGGAAATGATAGAGACACCGTTATTAGCTTTAGTAAGACATTTATAAAGTCGACTCAAAAAGACAATATTGTAGCAACTGCAAAACATTTTCCAGGACATGGATTAGTAAAGGGAGACACGCATAAGCAATCGGTTTATATTGATGGAGAATTACAGGAATTAGATATATACAAACCACTTATAGCAGAAGGAGTAATTTCAATAATGATAGCACATATTACTGTCCGTAATAATGAAAAATACAACACAAACGACCTACCTTCCAGTTGTTCCAAGTTAATTGTAACAGACCTTTTAAAGAATGAGCTTAATTTTAAGGGAATAATAATAACTGATGCCTTAAACATAATGAAAGCAGTTACAATACTTGATAAAGCTCCTCTAAGAGCTTCAATGGCTGGTTGCGATATGATTTTAATGCCGATAGATGAATTACAAACCATTAAATGGATTAAAGAAGAAATGAAGGTTAATTCTGCATACAAAAAACAAGTATACCAATCTGTAAAAAAAATATTGCGACTGAAAATTTGTTTGAAGCTAGTATAATAATAATTCAACTAATATTAAGCACATAAGTAATTGCTTTAACCAATTAAAAAATCATATCCTTTGAAAATTAAAATACAGTTTAACCAAACGTTAGCAATAATATGAAAGATGAAATTGAAGACAATAAAATTAATTGGAAAAGGATATTGATATTTTTTATCATTGCCACTGCAATATCTAATGTTTTCAGGTTTGATGTTTTTGAATTCAGATCAGAATTAAAAAAATTACCAGCTTGGATTTATATATTGACTACTTTTCTCCTCTCAGGTAGTGGAGTCATAATCGGTGCATTAATAGCTATTCAATTCTTGAAAAAACAGAGAAAAACAGAGATGTCACTTTTCGGAACCTCAAAATCAAAAAGTCTTATAATGGCAGTAATTCCCATCATTATTTTAACAATAATTGGAGTGAAAAATGAATTTGAAATGGACTCGCACATTTATGGATTTATTGCTATAACGGGTACTTTATTCTATTGTATAATGGAAGAATATGGATGGAGGGGATACTTACAAGAAGAATTAAAAACATTTAAAGCTTGGAAAAAATATCTACTAATAGGTTTTATATGGTACTTGTGGCATCTTACTTTTTTAACTAATGCAACTGTCGGAGAGAATCTTTTCTTTTTTGCAATGATGGTTTTTGGAAGTTGGGGAATTGGACAAGTAGCGGAGTCGACAAAATCCATAATTGCTAGTGCTTGTTTTCATCTGATTATTCAAATTATGATGTTCAATGCCTTAATCAAAAATGGAATTGACGGAACTGAAAAACTAATAATTTTAGGAGTTTCAGTGGGTCTATGGTATGTGATTGTCAAGAAATGGGAAAAGGAAAATACAATGGTCAAATAATTAAACTAACCAGAAAATAAATGAAAAATTTAACAGCCATTATTTTATTTGCATTATTAATATCACTTCCTAACTTGGGTTTAGCCTGTAGTATGTACAAAATTTCAAAAAATGGAAAAACTATTGTAGGCAACAATGAAGACTGGCTAAGTCCAAATCATCAATTTTGGTTTGAAAGTGGCAGCCAAGGTAAATTTGGAGTAATGTATATGGGGCAACTAGATAACTTTGCGCAGGGGGCAATTAATGAAACAGGATTACTTTTTGATGGCTTTTTCGAACCTAATTATTTACCAGTAAATAATACTGCAGGAAAATTGAAAATTCCTATTGCTGAGGCTCTTAAAAAAGTAATGCAAACCATGACAAATGTTGAAGAAGTTAAGGCTTATCTTGAAACTATAAATTTAGGAACCCTAACCAAAAGCATGCTTGTTTTTGTAGATAAATCAGGTACTTATTTAATTGTAGAAGGTGATGAAATTTTTATGGGAGATGAGCCTGAAAAAACCTTTTCAAATTTCTATTATTCCCAAACTGAATCAGTAGATAAAGTAAATCTTGATTATTATCAAAATGGAAGAGAATTTATCAATTCAACAAAGTTGCAATCAACCCTAGACTATTGTGGAGAAGCCATGAGTAAGTTTGCACAACCCAAAACCAAGTTGTCAGCTACGCAATACTCAACTATTTATGATTTAAACAAGTTAAAAATTAGAGTGTATCTTTTTAACGATTTTTCTCAATTTATAGAAATTGATTTGAAAAAAGAATTAAAAAAAGGAAATCATAAAACTATGATTCCTGATTTATTTCACAAAGAATCAATAGGATACAAACACTATCTAAAGTATAACAACAAATATCATCCAACTTTATTTATTGAAGAACTAATTGGAAATGAAAAAATATCTGAGGAAGAATTTAATGCCATGGGGTTTGCCAATATTTTAAGTTCCATAGGACATGAATGGTTATTTGATAAAAAGAATGCAGAAGGAGCAATTAAGATTTTTCAGTATGGGACAACTTTAATGCCTAACAGCTCAAATTTATACGATAGTTTAGCAGAGGCCTATTTTATAAATGAGAATTGGAATAACGCATTAATAAACTACACTAAATCTTTAGCTCTGAACCCTGAAAATATAAATGCCAAAACCATGATTTCAAAAATTAACGAACTGAAAGAGAAATAAAATACCTCGAAAGAAATAATTTTCGAATAAATAGAAACCCACTCAAATGAGTAGCTTTATTTTTGGCGGGCCTTAAGGATATCGAACTCAGATTTATTATTTTAAAAAATAAGAGATTACTCAGATAATTGAATAAATTTATTAAATTTGATTTAGTAGATTGGTTAGCGGTGCAAAAAGTGGTGCAAATTTTAGTTTGAAAGCTTACTGTAATCTAGTGAAAAGGGTAGAGGTTGTAATCCTGCTACCCCAACTTTTTCTATTTATATTTTTTGTATTATTGCATTATGAAAAAAATACTCGTCATATTGCTTTGTTTTCCATTTTTAATTTTTTCTCAAAATGAAAAAAGACTAGCACTTGTAATTGGTAATGCTAATTATGATAAAGGAGTATTAAAGAATCCTGTAAATGATGCTTTACTTATTTCTGAAACACTAATGCAATTAGAGTTTGATGTTATCTTAGATACTAATCTTGCCGATAAAAGATCATTTTTAGAAACAATTAGTGAATTTGGTATTAGAAGACCAGATTATGATGTTGCTTTAGTATATTATGCAGGACATGCTATAGAGATTGATAATCAGAATTTTTTATTGCCTACAAAAGAAGAATTTGCATCAGAGTATGATGTTCTGAACTATGGTGTAAGTGTTCAAGATATTATGAGCTATATTTGTGGAGATGATAACTATTATAATTCATTTCGTGCTTTCTCAACTTTATCTGGATCTGTAGCATCTGATGGAGATGGTGATAATAGTATATATTGTGAATCTTTATGCAAAAATATGCTTGTAGAAAACATATCAATAGCTACGGTATTTCGTAATGTTAGGAAAGAGATGATTATCAAAACAGATGGGAATCAAAAGACTCAAGATTTCGATTACTTGGTTGGAGAAGAATTCTATTTTTCTAAATCCGCTTCAAATAAAGGAAATATATTTATTTTAGATATTAGTAGAGATAATCCGTTCCGTTAGGCAGTAACAAGATAATTATCAAGTAAAGTTATTTTAAAAAATAACTGATTACTCAGATAATCAAATAAATTTATTAAATTTGATTTAGTAGATTGATTAGCGGTGCAAAAAGTGGTGCACACTTTAGTTTTAGAGTTTACTGTAATCTAGTGAAAAGGGTAGAGGTCATAATCCTGCTACTTCCTAACTATCTCAGATATTCTTTATAAATTGATGTAATTTAAAAATGTAGTTTCTTTTTTGTGTCCTGTAATTCTCATCAAATCTCTTAAAAGTACATCACTAAGGTATCAGTTGGTTGCAAAAGATCTTCTTGCCGTATGAGACAAGTAACTAATTTATACTTTTTTCTTTAAATAGATATTTGCGATATTCTACTAACATGTCTAACACCGCTTGATTATTACAAATTTCAATTGCTAGATTGACATCAGCTAACGCTTCTGAATATTGTTTTAAATTTTCGTAAGCCATAGCTCTATCACAATGATAATTCCAGCATGGATCAAGCTCTATAGCTTCATTATAGCTTTCAATAGCTTTTAAAATATATGATGTGTGTCGGTTTTTTTCATAATTTCTTTCAATCGGAATTTTCATATGAGTTTTTGCATAATGAACTAAATACAAAGCTTTTTTTTGAGCATTTTCATTGTAATAACTCTTAAGAGCAAACCAATCGTAGCTAGATCTATGAAACTCTCCCAATTTTTCATATGACTTAGCTCTAATATTTAGCGCTTTACGGTACGAAATTCTGTCGGGATTATAAGTTATTTTAAAGGCATTCGTCAAGTCATTTACAGAGCCTTCAAAATCTTCTATGTTATATTTTGCTATGCCTCTTGCTTCCAAACATATTCCACAACTATTACCATTTTTATTATCATATTTTATTGCATAATTCAAATCAGAAATTTCACCATAAAAATCTTTTAAAAAACCTTTGGTTTGGCTTCTGTCATACAACATAGAGGACATAAAAGTATTGTTAATTTCTCCTTTTTTATAATTTCTGTAACTACTTATTCCTGTGCCTGAAAGCTCAATTTCTATAGCTTTGTTAATGTCTTTTAATGCTTCATTGTAATTTTTTAGAGAATGAAAAACGCCTGCTCTTCTTTGGTAGGCTTGAGCGAGATAAGGATTTAATTGAATAGCCTTATTATATTCTAAAAGAACACTTTGCTTTAAACTGTAAGACATATTTTTTGAATTAGCATTCCATTTATTGACCCCTCTTTGACTATAAACCTCAGCATTGTGAATGTCTGTTGAGCTAATTCTATTACTAGAAGAATTGTAATATCTTGAACTATTTTTATACTTACTCTCAAATTGGTTCAGGGTGTTATTTAACATTTTATAGTTAGGAGTAAAAGGCTTTATTTCTGGCATATAAGATTGTCTGCCATATGGTGAGGTTTCTTTTGTAATTGTAGAGCTAGAAGAATTACTAAAAGGGTCATATGTAGTTTTAACTTTATATGTTTGACCACAAAGTAGTACTGGAACGAGTGACAGAAACAAACATATTTTATACATGTCACAAATTTAACTTTTTTTATAGAAATTAATTGTCTATTAGATTTAATATTTTAAAAAAAAGATATTACTCTTATATTGAATTAATTTCTTAAGTTTGATTTAGTAGATTGGTTAGCGGTGCAAGAAGTGGTGCAAATTTTAGTTTTAATGCTTACTGTAATCTACTGAAAACGGTAGAGGTTGTAATCCTGCTACAACGAATTTATTTTTCATATATATTAAACTTCGTTATTTTTGTTAATGAGTGACTAGATTATTAAATTGCATTTATGTCCATGAATTTTCATTTTTTCTAAGATGTTATTCTCATTTTGATTACACATTATATTTTGAATTCTAGTTCTTTCAAAGCTATCAATTATATCTTTATCTTCCATTCCTTGTAGATAATAGATTGGCATATCACAATTTTGTTGACTCACAAAATTCCAAATCTCATTTGCTGCATAATACCCATATTGTTCTAAAATTTTCAATGTACATTTTTTTAATAGTTTAGTGTCAGATATTTTCACCCATAATTGACCATATATAAAATTTATATAGTCTCCATTATCTAAATTTATTCTAAGCGAAATAATGTTTTTATTTTCATCTTCTTCAATTAATGAAGCTATTTCTATAAAATGATTTTTTCTTACCCAGAATCTTTCTTCATGCTTGCAAATCAAGTCCTGTTCATTATTGTTCTTAGATCCCCGCATCTCAATTATCTGAAAATCTCTTCCTCTTATAAAAGTAAGAATACTCAAAGCATCTATAGAACAAAGATAAATACTACTCTCTTCAGATTTTATCCCAAACCATCCTAAATTTTCCATTTTAAATTTTTATTTATTAAAATTATTTGCTTTTGGGTTTTGAAGTCTGATTCATTAGATTGAGTTTGGTGTGTTATATTAGTGGATAGTTCTTTCATTTTTAACTGACGTTTTAGCTAGCTTTTTTAAAATAAAATACTCCAATAATAATTATTAGTATAAGTATTATTATTATTATTATTAATTTATAAATGTTTTCATCATTTTCAATTTTAATTTCTTCCTTAGCTTCAATCACAGGTTTTTTATTGTGCTTTGGGTTCTTATTTTTAAAATCAGTACATTCTGATGATATTACTTCTTTAAAGTAATTAGTATTTTGATATAAAGAATCTATTAAAAGTGCTGTTGAAATTGTTTTTGCTTCATAGTCTTTAACTATTGATTCCCATTTAACACTATTGTAACATCTTTTATGAAATGAAGTTTGAAACGGTTTTTTTAGTTTTTTTAATAACTTAAAGTTTAATTTAGCTAGCCTTTCCTTTTCATCTGAAAATTCTATTGCTTTATTTAAGTATTTTATTGATGTTTTTTGATTTCCATATTTATTTAGATATGTATCCATTTTTGTTTTAACAAAATTCGAATCTAAGTTGTTGAATGGTTCATAGTTAGTATAATGAAATCCATATAGCAATACACCTTTCCAAATTCTGCTATAAGCCCAAAATGGGGTAGAGTACATGCATGATAAGTCAAAGTATAAATTTGATATTTCTTTTCTAATTCTTATTGTTAACAAGCTATCTTTTTTGAAGTCACTATTATTTTTTTGGTCTATTTCATTTGTTATTTCTAAAATTGTCTTTATAGCTGTCTTTTTATTGTATATTTTGAGTGATTCTCTCTCTGTGTCTGAAGTGTTAATTGTAAAATTAGAATAATAATGGTATTTATTATTGTAGTAATACGTTTTCCCACCTATTCCATTTTCAAAAATATTGTCTGGTAGTAAGTCGAAATATTTTTCAGCATTTATTAAGTCATGATTTCTGAAATAATTAGTAGCAATCTGTTCAATTACTACAAATTTTAAGGAAACTGGAAGTCTGTCCATAAAAGGTAGTTCTTCATTATTAATTCTTTCTAGAAGTTTTAATAAATCATTTTGGCCCATTATTATATCAAGAATGATTTCCTGATGAAATCCTTTGTTAGATGTAAATGTTAATGCAGTTATAAAATCATACCTTTTAATCGCTAGATTTAGACCTAATTCAAAGTAAGTTTCCATCTTATCTGAAAGTTGTGTTTCTGTTAATAATTTGGTTAATCTTGTTTGGAGGTTATGATAATTTATATCTGAATTATCATGGCTAAATTCCTCTAATAATTCTAATCCGTCTATTTGTTTTAAAAAATTACTTTTTTGTTTTTTTGTTAGGTATTGAGCGTTTTTCAACAGGTTTTTTGAGATTTGGTATTCTTTCCTAGCTTCCGAAAAATCACCTAGCATAAATGATGAATACCCTCTTAAAATATGTAGTAATACTTTGTTTTGTATTTTAATTTTTTTTAAATAATTTTTTAAATCTACAGCATCATCATAATCATATTTATTTACTGATTTAACTTTGTAACCTTCTTTAAAGTTTCCTGCGTGATTTAGCTTAGTAAATAAGTTTTTCTCAACTCTTTGAGTGTATTGGATTAGTGCTAGTTCAAATGTCTTTGAGTTTTCACTTGTTCTCTCTTTAAAGTAATCTATTAGCGAGATATTTATTCCAGAAAAGATTGAGGTTTTAATTAAATGTATTAGATCTCTTTCTTCTTGATTTTTACAATACAATAAACATTTTTCCCAGTCAAATTCACTTTTTAAATCTATGACATAGTTTATTTCATAAATTATTCTACTATATAATTTTGGGTATTTAAGTAGTTTAGTGAATAAATATACGCTTAATTCTCTGTCATTGCTGTATTTGAAATATTCATTAGTAGGAAGTAAAGCGTATTGAGCACTTACTGCACCACAAAAATGAGAATAAGCTATTGGATTAAGTTTTTTTGTATTCTCAAAATATTTCATATAGTCAGAAACTATTGTATATGAGTGACGAGTGCGAAGACTCAATTCTATCAGTAAAGTAGCATAATCTTCAACAAGCTCATTTGGACAGGTTTTAATTTCATCACGAATAAATTTCCGTAAATTAATTTTAGTTGATTTACTTGAGCTTCTTGCTTGTAATACTATACTTCTGTACATCATGAATTCAAGTAGTTTAAGTTGTTTTTTTCTCTTAAATTCTTTGATAATAGTTTGGTTAAAGAATTTTGAAATGTTCAACTCATAAATATTATTTATAGTTCTATCATAATTAGAGTTGAATTCAATCTTAGTAAAATTGTTTTCTATTTTTATCGATTTCACAATATTACTACTCATTAAATAAATTATATCTTCACTAAATCCTAATTTTCTTAATTTTGTTGATTGTCTATCTCGTTCCATATCATACATGTCATAATTTAACTTATAGTATAGATTATTACTAGTTGAGAATAAGCGTGTATCTAATTCCGATTCGGCAACAAGTTGCGTTATAAGGAAGTTTTTATTTTCTTCTTCTGTATATTGAAATTCAAGTCCGCAAGAATTTGAGTTTAAACTTAGTATGATGCTAATTATAAGTAGAAATAATTTTTTCATAATTTATTTTATTATTTGTTAGAAAATTTGAATTTAGACTAAAGAAGATAATTTCTGTGCTATCTTGTTTTATATTGTGTTTTAGAAAAGTCATCATTTTATTTAACTCTTCTATTTTTGGACATTCATACCTTATCTCATCTCTATTTGAAATTCTGTGAGTATTGTAAAAATGTGCTTTTTTTGATTTGTAATAACCATCCTTATTTTTGCTCATATTCATGTTGTCAATCTTTTCGGGATTAAAATCTGACATTAATGATTTAATTTTACCATGATGATAATGAACTCCCCAACTAAATGCTGGAAGAGCAATTGCTATTTTAAGAGGGTATTTGTCTAAGTACCCTTCTAAGTATTGCATTGCTTTGTCGTATGAAAATATTGAATTCTTTATATTTACATCTGCAGGAGATTCTAAGTTGTAAATCATGACTATTCCTTTTTCAACAGGAGGTATTCCTGTTGCTTTAGCATATTTAATCTGATGCAATCGAATTGTTGCACTAAGCCCTTTAATGCCTTTTGATAAAGCTTTTAATAATTGAAAGTAGGGTTCTTTTGTGCTTAGTGTCCAGTCACAATCAATTTGTAGATTATTGGTGCTATTAATTATTTCCTTTTCTATTGCTAATTTTATATTCTGTTGAATCAAATTATAAATAGTATCAATATTAAAGTTTGAGAAAATTTTATTTTCAATATATATAACAGGAATTGTATTGATATCATTAAATCCTGAATATACTTTAGGTATTACAATACTG
>Ga0209482_1002294_pt1 | contig 12022 bp, 9 predicted proteins | sample CoawatmetaG10DNA_FD_187512 | JGI IMG/M metagenome (GOLD analysis project Ga0209482, IMG submission 187512) | Marine microbial communities from the West Antarctic Peninsula - Coastal water metaG104-DNA (SPAdes) (version 2) | ecosystem: Environmental > Aquatic > Marine > Coastal ...
GAGGCGATTCTTTCAAAAAGAGTTTTTAGCTGCTGAGGCAATTATGCTTAAGATTCATATTGATGGAGAGGCAGTATGCGGAACTTATTCATACGACGTTGCCCAAACAAAAGTTTCACAAGTCATTGAATATTCCAGAAAGAATGATCAACCACTGATGTCCGTTTTAAGGGAAGTGATTTTATAAATGTTTAAGGTTTAAGTTTAATCAAGTGATAAAATTTCTCTATTATTAATGTCAAAATTAAAAATTTATTATGTTTATTAAAGCAATTGATTCATTAGATGAAGGGCTAAATATTTTTTGGAATGATAACTCATCTAGCTGTTACCCTTGGTTTTGGCTTAGAGATCACAGTGAAAGTGAAGAAGATCTTCATCCAGATACCAAGCAACGCCAGATTGATTCCTTTAGTAACCCTCTTAATAATAATGTTAGTAAAGTGTGGGTTGATAAAGTCTCAGAAAGTGTCTATGTTAAATGGGCTGATAAATCACAAAGTCGCCTTTCTTTTAGCCTTCTTCAATCTATGGCAGATCCGAGCCTCCCACAATCACAAGCAATGAAGTTAGCAAAAATTTGGAATACGCCTTTAGAGATTAATACATTTCCTGAAATGTCTTTTGAAGAGGTAATGAGTGATGGTGGAATAAAAACCTGGCTTACCCATATTCAAAGAGTTGGTTTTGTTATTGTAAATGGAGCGCCAGCAACTTCAGATTCGACAGAAGAGCTTATGGAGAGAGTGGCTTATGTTAGAAATTCTATTTTTGGAGGATTTTCTGTTTGGGATAATAAATTAGAAAATCCTGACGATACGGCTTTTACTTCATTGTCAATTGAGCCTCATACAGACGGAACGTATCTTCATGATGCGCCAGGCCTGCAAACATTACATTGTTTACAAAGAGAGTCTATTGGGGGTGAAAATCAATTAATTGATGGTCTAGCAATTGCAGAAAAGATGAGACATGAGCATCCTGATGCATTTAATATTCTGTGTAATGTAAATATACCTGGTCGCTATATTAAGCCAGATACATATTTAGAGGCGCTTCGACCTTTGTTCCGTATAAATTTTAAAGGTGAAGTGGTTCAAGTCAGTTTTAATAATCATGATCGAGCTCCTTTTCGATTAAAAAATGATCAAATGATTCAGTTTTATGATGCATATAAAATTTTTCATAATTTAGCAAATGACTCCAGTCGTCAATTTGAGTTTATGCTGGACCCTGGAAAAGTTTTAACATTTGATAATTGGCGGCTGCTTCATGCGCGCTCATCTTTGACAGGTTATCGCCAGCTTTGTGGTGGTTATCATAACCGAGAAGATTTTGAAAGCAAGTTGAGGTCTGTGTAGCTATTTTTTTAAGGCTAATTTGATTTTTTTTTGATTCAAATTGTTTGTAGCGGTGTTAAAATTAAGCTTTATTAAGTTAATAACAAAAACAGTATTTTATGATTGAACAAGGATTACAGCAAGAAATCAATATGGTGATGACTGAGGCTAGAAATCGCCGCCTTGAGTTCGTAACGGTAGAGCACTTATTATTAGCGCTACTAAATATGGATGAAGTCATTTCATTTCTTAGAGGGAAGCGCGTTAATATTGATGAACTTCGCGCTGAGCTTGATCAATACATTGATTCACATACGCCAATTATTTCTGAAGATGCAGAAATCGATATCGTGCCGACAGTTGGGTTTCAAAGAGTCCTTCAGAGGAGTGTCTACCAGGCGCAGTCAGCTCAAAAAAATTCTGTTAATGCCATGAATGTTTTTGTTAGTATTTTTTCTGAAAAAGAATCACACGCTGTCTATATGCTTAAATTAAATAATATTTCCAGATTGGATGTTATGGAGGGGATTTCCTCTCATCTAGCTGATAATCCAGTTGAAGAAACAAAAAAAGTTGAAGGTGACAAGCAAACTAAGCCGTCTTCTCTTGAATCTTTTACAACTAATTTATGTGAAAAAGCTAGGCTTGGAGAAATTGATCCTCTGCTTGGCAGGGAAGAAGAAGTTCTTAGAACGGTACAAATTTTATCAAGAAGACGTAAAAATAATCCCTTGCTTGTAGGGCAAGCTGGAGTCGGTAAAACCGCAATTGCTCAAGGCCTAGCCAAGAGGATTGTAGACGGACAGGTCCCCGAAATTCTAAAAAATACAACTATATACTCTCTAGATGTTGGCGTATTAATTGCGGGCACAAAGTATAGGGGTGATTTTGAAAAGCGATTAAAGTCAGTGCTTACAGATTTAGAAAAAGATAAGAATTCAGTGCTTTTTATTGATGAAATTCATACTTTAATTGGTGCGGGAAGTGTTTCTGGTGGCTCCTTGGATGCATCTAATCTTCTTAAGCCAGCGCTTGCAGATGGCTCACTTAAGTGCATAGGGTCTACAACTTATGATGAATATCGTAAGATTTTTGAAAAAGATCATGCGCTCACAAGGCGTTTTCAAAAAGTGGATATTGAAGAGCCTTCCGTTGAAGATACAATTAAAATTTTGCATGGACTAAAAAAATATTATCAAGCACATCACAAGGTTAAATATTCAGCTGCATCTTTAGTTTCTGCAGCAGAGTTAACGCATCGACATATTGGAGATAGGCGACTTCCAGATAAGGCGATAGACGTCATTGATGAGGTAGGCGCTCTTCAGCAAATACTCCCTAAATCAAAGCGTAAAGTCAATATAGGTGTTCCTGATATAGAAAATATTGTTGCTAAGTTAGCCCGCATTCCTTCTCGCCAAGTTTCTAGTGATGATAAGTCTTTACTTAAAAGCCTAGAGAGTGATCTTAAGCTCGGTGTATTTGGCCAAGATAATGCTGTTGAGTCTTTATCAACTGCTATAAAACTTTCTCGCTCTGGACTTTCTCCGGTTGAACAGCCAATGGGCTCTTTTTTATTTGCTGGTCCTACAGGAGTTGGTAAAACTGAAATTTGTAAGCAGCTCTCAAGGATTATGGGCGTTAAATTACTGAGATTTGATATGTCTGAATATATGGAGAGGCATGCCATTTCTAAACTTATAGGCTCTCCTCCTGGCTACGTTGGATACGACGAAGGAGGTCTATTAACTGAGGCAGTAAATAGCAATCCTTATGCGGTTCTTTTATTGGATGAGATTGAGAAGGCGCATCCTGATATTTTCAATATCCTATTACAAGTCATGGATCACGGAAAGCTTACTGATGCTAATGGCCGTGAAGTTGACTTTAGTAATGTGATACTTGTTATGACTTCTAATGTTGGAGCTCAAAACGTTCAAAGAGCCTCCATTGGATTTAATGAACAAGATCATTCCCTTGATTACGAAGGTGAGCTTAAAAAGATATTTACACCAGAATTCAGAAACCGCCTCTCAGAAATTATTTACTTTAATAAACTTAATGAAGAGGTTGTTGTCTATGTAGTTAATAAATTTCTTTTTGAGCTTGAAGACGTCCTTGAGAAAAAGAATGTTTCATTGATTGTCTCAGATGCAGCTCGAAAGTGGTTTGCAGAAAATGGCTATGACTCTATGATGGGAGCCCGCCCAATGATGAGACTAATTGAAAGAGAGGTACGTAAACCTCTTGCTGATGAGCTTCTTTTTGGTAAGCTAAGCGCTGGTGGGACTGTTAAAGTAGGTGTTAGTAAAGATAAGATTGCCTTAACAATCAGTTAATGAGAATTCTTATAAGTAATGATGATGGCTACCAGGCCAAGGGCATCAAACAGCTTACAAAATCTCTGAGTGAAATTGCAGAAGTAATTGTTGTTGCTCCAAGTGAGAATAAGTCTGCAGCAAGTAGCTCATTAACTCTCGGAAGGCCATTAAAACCAATTCAAATTGAAAAAAATATTTATGCAGTCGATGCAACGCCGACTGATTGTGTTCATTTGGCCTTATGTGGCTTTATAAAGGAGTCAATTGATTTAGTGGTAACTGGTATTAATTTTGGGGCAAACCTGGGGGACGATACCATCTATTCTGGAACCGTTGCCGGAGCTATAGAGGGGCGATTTTTAGGGCTTCCATCAATTGCAATGTCCCTTGCTAGTTGGGAGTGTAATCACTTCGAGACAGCTGGAGAAATTGCCAAGAGATTGGTTACTCAAATTGATAAATCTGAACTATCTTACAACACCATTATTAATGTTAATGTTCCAGATATTCCTCTTAGTGAAATTAAAGGTATTAAGAGCACTCGCCTAGGAAGCAGGCATAAATCTGAACCAAGTATTAAGGATAAAGAGGATACATCTCTTTACTGGATTGGTGAAAATGGGAAGGAAGATGACAATTCAGTGGGTACAGATTTTCATGCAATTTCTAATAACTATGTATCAGTTACTCCTCTCCAGATCGATACAACTAAGCACTCTGCAGTAAAGCGAGTGAATGATTGGCTTCAAAAAATGGATTATTGACTCCAGGTATCTCGAAGCCCAACTGTTTTATTGAATACTAGACCATCAGACTCACTATCTCTGCAAAAGTATCCCTCTCGCTCAAACTGGTATGCTTTTTCAGCCTTTGCATTTGATAAATTTGGCTCTACAAATCCATTTTTTATTTCAAGGGAGTTGAGATTAATTGAAGATGATAAGTCGTCAAATTTAGCTGGATTTGAGTGTAAAAAAAGGCGGTCATATATTCTAAATTCAGCATTTACAGCCTTACTGGATTCAACATAATGAATAACACCTTTAATCTTTCTTCCATCGGATGGATTTTTGCCTAAAGTATCTGGGTCATAAGAGCAATAGATAGTTTTTATATTACCATCATTATCACTATCAAAATGAGTTGCTTTGATAACATAGGAATTTCTAAGACGGACTTCTTTATTAATTGCTAGTCGCTTATATTTATTGTTTGGCGCTAAAGCTTTAAAGTCATCTCTATCAATATATATTTCACGACCAAAGTAAATCTTTCTAGTTCCCATCTCTTCATTTTGAGGGTGAATAGGCACTATAAGAGATTCCAGTTTACTTTTAGGATAGTTTTCAATAACTAATTTAATAGGGTTAATCACAGCCATTGAGCGAGGCGCAGTATGGTTAAGATCATCTCTAATTGATGATTCTAAAATTGAAATATCCGTTAAGCTATTAACTTTTGAAACACCAATTCTCTCAGAGAAATTTCTTATTGAGGCTGCAGTATATCCCCTTCTTCGAAGTCCTGAAATCGTCGGCATTCTAGGATCATTCCAGCTATTGACATATTTATCATCTACCAACATTTTTAATTTTCTTTTCGATGTTGTCGCGTATTCCAGGTTTAGGCGAGAAAACTCATATTGATGAGGTCGACTAGCTGTATTAAAATCATTTATATTTTCTAAAGTCCAATCATAAATTCTTCGATTATCTTGAAATTCTAATGTACAGATAGAGTGAGTAATGCCTTCAATAGCATCACCAAGACAGTGCGCAAAATCGTACATTGGATAAATACACCAGTCATCATTTGTTTGATGATGTTTTTCAAATCGAATACGATATAGAGTTGGGTCGCGCATACACATAAAACTCGATGACATGTCAATTTTAGCTCTTAATACGCATTCACCTTCTTTAAATCCTCCTGCCTTCATTTTTCTAAAGAGAGTTAAATTTTCTTCAATACTTGTTTCACGATAGGGACTATTTTCTCCAGGCTCTTTAAGTGTGCCACGGTATTTACGAGTTTCATCACTGCTTAAAAAGCATACATAAGATAATCCTTTAGAAATTAACTCTTCAGCATATTGATAAAATATATCAAAGTAACTCGAGCTAAATTTAACCTCACCCTCCCACTTAAACCCTAACCATTCAATATCTTGTTTAATAGAATCCACATATTCAATATCTTCTTTAGAAGGATTCGTATCATCAAACCTTAAATTACAAGAACCCTTATAGTCTTTTGCTGTCCCAAAATTAAGGCAAATAGACTTTGCATGTCCAATATGAAGATACCCATTAGGTTCAGGAGGGAAACGCGTTATAACGCTATTATGTTTTCCACTAGAAAGATCTTCATTAATAATATTACGAATAAAGTTAATAGGCATTCCTTCTTTATTTTGAAGATTCATTTATATCAATTCTAAGGGTAATTTAAGCTTGGTAAATTATATCATTAAAATCTTAAATTAATATCTAGCGCTTCAAACTGAATGCCGTTGTAAAATAGTTTTTATGAAAATAGCTATAGTTAAACTCTCAGCGCTTGGTGATATTGTTCATGCAATGGTTGTTTTGCAGTTTATAAAAAAATATAATCAAGCAATTGAGGTTGATTGGCTGGTTGAGAGCAGATATAAGGAGTTGTTGGAGTTTAATCCAGATATCAATAAAGTAATTGAAATAAATATGAAAGATGCTAAAGAGAAAAAATCACTTTATTTACTCTATAAAGAATTAAAAAAAGTTCGAAAGTTTGGTCCTTATGATTTAGTGATAGATATGCAAGGGTTGATTAAATCAGCAGTTATTTCACGATTAATTCCCTCTAAGATAACTTTGGGCTTTGAAAAATCCTCAGCTAGAGAGAGTCTAGCATCAATTTTTTATAATCAAGTCTTTAAATTTTCATATGATAAAAATATTATTGAGCGCAATTTTGAACTTATAAAATTTGCTTTAGATTTACCTTTCAATATAAAAGAGCTTAGTCATAAGTCACCATTTTTGTATTCTAACGAAAAATATTTAAATCCAAGTCTTTCAAATATTAAAAAAAATATTATGTTAATACCTGGTGCATCTTTTTCATCAAAGCGATATCCAGTAGAAAGTTTTGCAGAATTAACAAGTTTGCTAGATGCGAATTATTTTATTGTATGGGGAAATGATGATGAAAAATTTTTAGCTGATAAGATAAAAAATATTGCACCACATGTAAATATCTGTGAAAAACTCTCAATAAAAGTTCTAATATCTTTGGTTTCTCAGGTTGATCTAGTTATAGGTCCAGACACAGGGCCGACTCATATGGCTTGGGCGCTAGAAATACCATCAATAACTCTTTTTGCCCCAACTCCTGGCTATAGAAATGCATATATTACAAAAATTAATCGAATTATTGAGTCAAGATCTGAAGTGAACCCATATAAGATAGACAAAAATGATAATTCAATTTTTGATATAGGTGTTAATGAGGTTAAACAAGTTGCACAAGATTTACTAAATCAGTAATAATTCTTAGTTAATAATTATTTGGCTTGACTGACGAATAGACTTAAGAATATATTTTGCGTTAGAGTTAACTTTATTAATTTTATGACCACTTTTTACAAGAATAGTATTATCGACCCCAGCGCAATTAGCTGCAACAATATCAGCTTCTTTATCTCCTATCATCCAAGAGTCTTTCATACAAATTTTATGTTTTATTTTTGCCTCAAAAAACATTCCAGGCTTAGGTTTTCTGCATTCACATAATGAATCTGGGCCATGAGGACAATGCAAAACATCTAGAATTTTAATATTATTTTTCTTAAACTCTTCTAGCATCCAAATTGTCAAAGTTTGATAGTCTTCCTCTTTATATAAATTCCTCGCAATACCAGACTGATTTGTAACAATTACAAGATGATAATTAAGACTTTTAAAATGAAGGCAAGCTTCAAAAATACCATCAATAAATTCAAAATCTTCTATTTTATGAAGGTAGTTTACTTCCTTATTAATTACTCCATCTCGATCGAGGAAAATAGTTTTAATACCCATATGTCAAACTCAGTATAATCATCGTGGTGTTAATAAACATAATAAATAATAAAATTAAAATGAGCTATGTTAAATAAAATTTCTTTAAATAAAGTTTATCAATTTTTGCTAGTAATTTTAGCTTTTTTACTTCCAGTGAGTGTTTTTCTGGCAAACGTAATTATTGTTATTATTGTTTTGCTATGGATATTTACTGGAAATTATAAGTCTAAATACCTTCAGATAATTGGTAATAAATTTATATTAGCAAGCATAGCATTTTATTGCATACATATTGTTGGATTAATTTGGACTGAAGATCTTGCATGGGGTTTAGAAATTCTTCACAAGATGTGGTACTTTATTTTACTACTCCCTATTTTATTTACTATCGTAGATCAAAAAAATATTAAATACTACATATCTTCCTTCCTATTAGCTATTAGTTTCACTGAAGTCTTATCTTATCTTATTTGGTTTGAAATCCTACCGCCTTTTAAAGTTGCTATGATTACTGAGCCAGTTTTATCACTTGTTGTCCATTCTGGCCCAAATAATCCATATGTCTTCACTATGGTTAAAAATCCAACTCCTTTCATGAGTCATGTTTCATATAACCCTATATTGGCTTTTGCTATATATTTGGTTTATCATGAAATATTCTTTAATAAAAATCTCAGTAAGTTTAAGTTTTTTATGTATAGTTTTTTTGCAATTACTATGACCTTTAATATGTTTATTACAGGTGGGCGAGCTGGACAGGTGATGTATTTTGTTGCGGTAGCTATAATGATTTTTCAATTTTTTAATTTAGAGAAAGTTAAATCTTTAGTTGCTATAGTGTTGATTTTTCCTTTAATCTTTTTTACTGCATATCAGACAAGTGACCTTTTTAAATTAAGAGTAGATAATGCAGTATCAGATGTAGTAGTATATGAAAGCAATAATAATACTTCAGTAGGTAAAAGAATCTCATATGCAATTAACTCTTGGGGCATTATTAAGCAAAATCCTATTATAGGAGTAGGAACAGGAGATTTTCCTATAGAATTTGAAAAGATGAGCGCTATTAATAATAATAAAGATTTCTACCACGCTTCTTTACCCACAAACCCACATAATATGTATAGCTTAGTGCTTATTCAACATGGTCTAGTGGGGCTTTTAGTTTTTCTATCGATTTTCTACTATCAATTTAAGCTATCTTTCTTGTCATCTAATAGATTAATGAGAGATATTGGGGTAGCTTTACCAATAATGTTTTTAGTAATTATGTTTAGTGATAGTTATCTCTTAGGGCACTATACAAGCTTATTATTTGTGTTTTTTAGTGCGTTCTTATATAAAGACTTTGAAAAAGACTAATAAAATTTTACTGATCATTCAAAGATCGAATGGTGATGTTTTATTAAGTTTTTCTCTTATTAAGGCCTTGTTTGACAATTTTAATCGACCGCAGATTGATATACTGGTTAATGACGATACGATTCAAGTTGCAAAGATTATGCCTTTTATAAATCATATTTATACTTTTTCATATTTAAAAAAACAAGCAAGTAGATTTAAGCAAGAGCAAAACCTTATTTCATCTATATTTAGAAAATATGATTTAAGTATTAATTTAACATCAAGTGATCGCAGTGTTGCATACGCTATTTTAGCCAGTAAAAATTCAATAAGTGCGATAGAAAAAAATCCTAAAAAATCTTGGTGGAAAAAATATTTTTTATCTTTGCATTACTATTTTGACTCATCAAAGCACATATTGTTAAATAATTTAGAGCCATTAAACTTATTGAATATTATCCATGAAGAGATTCAAGAGCCAATCAAAAGTTCTACTGAGGCCCATAAAATAGTGGATAGTTTGCTTAAGAAAAAAGGAATAAATAAGTATATTATCTTCCATCCTTCTTCGCAGTATTTGTATAAAATTTATCCAAAACATCTTAGGGATAAATTTCTTTTTTTGCTTAATTCGCTAGATGTGCCAATTTTAATAACTGGGACTAATAATCAGATTGATTTAAATATAAAAAATGAATTACCATTATTATCAAATATTTATGATTTCATTGGTGAAACAACCCTAGAAGAGTATATTGCTCTGAGCGAGTCTGCCCTAGCATACATTGGTATGGATACTTTGAATATGCACATTGCAGCAAGTCAAAGTAAGCGTATTTTTGCAATTTTTGGACCTACAAATTTATCTATGTGGTCTCCATGGTCAAATTCCTTAAAAAATGGAACTACAAAAAATAGCCCACTTCAAACCTATGATAATGTAACAATTTTTCAAGCATCATTTCCATGCGTATCATGTGGAAAGGCTGGTTGTAATAATAAGAATGGGAGGAGTGAGTGTCTTCATGTTATTAAGCCTGAAAAGATTTTTAATGAAGTAAGTTATTGGTATAAAAATGTTGGTATTTAATAGAACTTATCAGTTGCCTTTTAAATATGCAATTCCAACTTATACGAAGCAATATTTAAAGAGCAAAAGTATTTATCAACGGTTTTTAAAATTTTTTAAACGGTATATTTTTATTGTATTGAAAGGCCAAAAAAATCTCGAAACTTTTTCTATTCTCCCTTGTCATCATAAAATTCTTTGGATAAACTTATCTGCATCGAGTCTAGGCGATAGCTTAATGGATTTATCAAGCAGAGTAATGCTTTTAGATAAAAATGTTGATTTATTTACTAATGAAAAAAACAAACATATTTATCAGGATGATGAAATTTTTAATAATGTTTTTTCTCAAATAAATGAGATGCAAAATACTAAATATGATCTTGTCATTCTAGATTCATACAGTACCAGGAGTGTTAAGGTTAAATCATTAATTGCTCCAAGATATCCATATGTTGGAATGTTTGGTTATTTTAATGGACCAGAAGTTAATCGAATTCTTTTTAGTTTCCATCAAATGAATAATTTACTTGGGAATAATTTACATGAGGGTGAAATTAACAAGATAGCAAAAAATTTTATAACAATTTCAAAATCTGACAAGTCAATTGTTAATGATATTGTCACTGAAAATTATATTACTATTGCATTGGGTGGTGAATGGGAATATAAAACTTATAAAAAATGGGATGAAATAATTGAACAACTAATTGTTCAGAATCAGGACTTAGGTATTGTTTTAATTGGATCAGATAATGCAATACAACAATCACAAGAAATTATAAAAAAATTTTCGGAGTATAATTTTTTAAATTTTGTAGCAAGACTTACTTTCAACCAGACCATTGAAGTAATTAGGCAATCAAAATTACTCTTATGTTGCGATGGAGGATTGCTTCATGGTGCGACAGCAGTAAATGCTAATACGCTTACTCTTCTTGCAAGACTAACTCCAGAAATGCTACTAACAAAAAATACTTCAGCTTCTAGCCTATATGATACTAATAATGTAAATACAATTTCAGTTAATGATATTCTGTCAGAATATCATGAGGCTTTTAATCTCTTTGATAGTCGTCCTCAAGACGAATGATATCATCCTCACCTAGATAATCACCTGTTTGAACTTCAATAATTTCCAAATCAACTGCTCCTTGGTTTTCTAGTCTATGAACTTCACCTTTGGGAATGTATGTTGATTGATTTTTTTCTAAGTTGTAAATTTTATCTCCACAAGTAATTTTTGCAGTTCCACTAACTACAACCCAGTGCTCTGATCTATGATTATGTTTTTGAAGGGAAATTTTTTCACCAGGTTTAACGCAAATTCTTTTTGCTTGAAAGCCATCACCAACATCAAGTGAATCATAATATCCCCAAGGTCTAAAAACTTTACGATGATTAACAGCTTCTGGACGATTTTGATCTTTCAGCTTAGCTACAATATTTTTGATATTTTGAGAGTATTCTTTACTTGTAACTAGTAACGCGTCACTTGTATCAACTATAATTAGATCTGAAACTCCAACTGCTGAAACTAATCTATTTGAGCTATAAGCAAATGTATTTTTAACATTGTCCAGAATAACGTCGCCTTCAACAACATTCCCTTCAGTATCTTTTAATTTAGAGCTCATTAGACTTTCCCAAGACCCAACATCATTCCAATTTGCATCTAATGGAACTACAACTGAACTTTTAGTATGCTCCATAACCGCATAATCAATTGAAAGTTCAGGGCACTTTAAGAACTCTTCATTTATAAGGCGAATAAAGTCATGATCTTGCCGCTCATCTTTGAGAGAATTTTTACAACAAGCAAGAATCTCAGGTGCAAATTTTTCTAATTCTTGAAGGTATATTGAACTTTTGAACATAAACATCCCACTATTCCAGAGATATTTT
>Ga0209482_1002295_pt1 | contig 12021 bp, 8 predicted proteins | sample CoawatmetaG10DNA_FD_187512 | JGI IMG/M metagenome (GOLD analysis project Ga0209482, IMG submission 187512) | Marine microbial communities from the West Antarctic Peninsula - Coastal water metaG104-DNA (SPAdes) (version 2) | ecosystem: Environmental > Aquatic > Marine > Coastal ...
GAGTAGCACAATTAGATAAAGAGCTTCAGCCTCTAAGATATACTTATGGTGGTGGAGCTTTAGACAAGACAATGCTTACATTCAATAATGATGTTTTAGTTTCAGATAATAACTTTACAACAAGTTTGTCTGGTGAGCAATTCTCAGTTTTTGAAGTTAGCAAGATAAATGCAGTAAGTAATGCTGTGTTTGGTTATTTCAATCTACTTAGTGCTGAATTAGTAACTAATGGAGATTTTAGTAATGGATTAACAGATTGGACTGAAAACGGAGGTAGTTATGCAACTATTGTTAGTGGTGCATTAAATTCAAACAATCCTGATGCAGGTAATTGGTATGCTGAAAATATTAGTCAGAATGTTGCTTTTGTAAATGGTACTACTTACAAACTTACTTTTAAGGCAAAAAATATTAGTGGCAACTTAAATTTAAGAATTACTCAAAATTCAAATGTAATTGCTACATTAAACCTAACAAGTTCGTATGTTGATTACACTTATCTTTATACTGCTACTGCTGATAATGGAAGTATTAGAATATTTTGCAATGGTGCTGTAGGACAATTTGAAATTGATGATATATCAGTAACAGATGTTAACAATTCATCTATAGAGATGGGAACTAATGCAGCAGGTAATTATGAGGTTTCAGTAAGTGATGGAACAACAACATTATTAGAAAAAACAGCAACAGTAGATACAGGTAAGTTTCATATTGCTTCTTTAAGGAAGCAAGAAAAGACTATTTATTTTAATTACTATGATTCAGCAAATACTTTTTATGCACCTGAGTATGATGTAGCTTTTGATGGTGCAAAATCTTTTGAGCAATCTAAATTTACAGTTGGATGTGTAAAGGCAAGTAATGGTCTTATTCCACCTGCAGAAACTAACACTAGATACTTAGATGGAGATTTTCAAGAGCTTATTATTTATGATAGAAAATTAACAGATGCAGAAACAGCAAAAGTAGTAGATTATTTAAACAAAAAATATAGAATATATTAAGATATGGCAGCAATAAGAACAGGAACATCAGTAAAGTGGGGTCAAATACCATTATGGTTTAGTTCAGGGTATGAAATGAATAACCAACAGATAGCTTATAGTGGTAATTATTTGGTTTCTGTAAATAAACCTATAGTGTATCAAGTAATGTGGGATGCAGATGCAGGTACAACTCCTGCCATTAATGAAATGTATGTTCCTGCTTTAACAGGAGATGTAGTTAATGCAATTTTTAAAATATACGCTACAACTGAATCTCCTGTACCTTCATCTAGTTTATCTCTTTGGGATAAAGTAGCAGAGATAAAGAAGTCAAGTGATGTGCCTAACACTAACATAGTAGATGGTGCAATATCAAACAGCCAAAGATTTACAATAGATGTTTCAAGGGTTCTTGCAGACCAATTATCTTACTCTTTAGTCCCTATAGGGAAGGGTTCTTGGGAAAATCAAGAATATGGAGGTATGAATGGTGGAACACAAAAACAGGACAATATAACGGAAGCAGTAAGCCCATATAATGTTACAAGAAATGGAATGTTTAGGTCTATAAGGGTAACTGTGGCATTTGAAACAATAAATAGTTCAGGTGGAATATCACTATCTAGTACTGTACTTGGAATTTCTCCTACTATTAGAGTTATAAACTCTGTACCTAGTTGGAATGAAAATACATATAACAATCAAATGAGAGTTGTTCAGCAATGGAGTGTAGAAACAAAAAGCCCTAAAAGGGCATTGACAAATTGCCCTAATGTAACTCCTTTTACAGTAGAAACTCCTGAGTATTTTAAAAGCGTAAATCTTTCAAGTTTAGCAGATTACTTGTATTTTTATGTTAAAGAATCTTATAACGGTTCTGATGACACAGATTATTATAATTTGTATGAAGTTTATGGTCAATGTTGGAATTATGGAGATGCACACAATAACCCTACAGGTCTGTCCTTTGTATTAGGTAGTAATTGGAAAAATAGTGTTACAGGAACTATAGAGGTATCTTCGGATATATCTCATAATTTTAGAAAGGAAAATGCGACTCAATTTGCTCATGCTCAAGCTCAGATTGCTGTTCAAAATATTTCTCCTGCATATATAAATTCACACTCATACGCACCTCAAAATGCTACCTATCCTTATGTAACTGCTAGAACTCCAATAACAGATAATACTGACTATTACAGGGTTTATGTTAGGGGAACTTACTATAGTCAAGTTGCTTCTGCATGGAAATCAGTTAGACATACTTCTTGTTATTGGTACTCTATAAATAGAGAGGATAATAGTGATATTTTTGAAGATAAAAATTTATTTCAAAATATTACATTTCATTGGCTTAATACTGTAGGGGGAATAGACACATATACAGCCAGAAGGGATAGAGTTGAATCAATAGTTGTAAATAAATCGTTAATGGAAAAAAAGCTTCCTTCAAGATTCTATTTTCAAGATGATGCAGTAACAGGTGGTGGTACTTTGGGTACAGGAGATTATTATAATGATGGTATGAGAGGGTACAACACATATCAAGGAGGTACAGAGGTTTTGAGTGTTGATGCTAAGACTAGTTATAGTGCATATACAGAGCCGTTAGCAGCATCAGAATCTACGTGGTTAAGAGAGATGTTTCATTCTCCAAATGTTTGGGTAGAAGAAGCAACAGATTTTAATAACGAAGTTAATTATGAAGCAGATGCTCCTTACCTTATGAATAAGATGAATCCATACTTAAGACCTGCAAATGTCATTTATAAGCCTGTAATAATAAATAACTCTGAGGTTGTATCTTTAGATGAAGAAAAAGGATTAGTAATGTTTAATATAGAATATACAGAATCTCAAGGAATACCAACTCAAAGAAATTAAAATATGATTAAAATAGATGTTTTAGACTACAAGTATGATGATTTTTCTAATAATCAAGTTAATTTTTTCTTACCAACAGTAAATCAAGGTTGGGATGTAATTACCCAACATGAAATTAGTATAACTTCAGCTACAGGAACAGACTATATTTACCCTGTAACCGGAAATTTAACTGAAGGTTTAGAATATGAACTATCTATAACTGTTTCTGATGCACCTGCAGGTCAGACAGCAGAAATTGGATTTTCTACTAATGGCTCTGCAGGTACTCCAAATGATATGCCTAGCACTATGAGAAGGAGTTCAAATGGAACAACGACAGGTTCATTTACTGCAGCAGGTGTTCAGGGTCTTAGAGTTTTTGCAGGAAGTGGTGCTTCAGGTACTCTTACAGCTAAATGTACTCAAAAAGGAGGTATTAATTGGGACAAAAGTATTGCAGGTACACTTGAGGTTGGTAATTCAGAAGAATTTCCATTAGCTTTAACTTTTTCAATATCAGAGGCTAGGGATTTAAATGCAAGGACAGGTACATTCAGCAAAACATTTGATATACCTGCTTCAAAAAATAATAATAAAGTATTAAAAGCTTCTTACTATCAGGGAAGCGTTATAGAAGGCAATACAATAAATACTAAGAAAAGTGCTAGAATAAGTGTAGATGATATTTACAGTTTAACAGGGCTTCTTCAAGTAACAGCAATATCCCAATCTTCTGAGCCTTTGTATTACTCTTGTGTTTTTTATGGTAATAATATTGATTGGTCGCAATCATTAGATGATAAACTATTAATGGATTTAAGTGTTAATAGTGTTGAGGATGGAAGTGGTTGGGATAATCTTAATGGAAGAACAGGAAATTCAGGAATAGGACTTCAAGTTTATGAGCCTAGTATTAGTAGTAGTTGGAACACAGATAGTGCAACTTCAGTTACTAGTTTAACAGGAACTGTTTCGGCAAACACTATACCTGTAATTTATCCTATTGTTGGTTATGGAGTTTACAATTCTTCTGCAGGAAGTCCTGCAACTATTCAGCTTTTAAAAAATGCTTACGATATATCAGGTTCAGGCACAGCAGCAAAAGTAGGATATACAGGTAATTGGAATAATGGCGACTCTTATGAAACTCCTGTTCCTACTTCAGATTGGCGACCTGCTATATTCATATATGATATCATAAAGCAAATATTTAGTCAAGAAGGATATGGTGTAGTTTCAAATTTTATAGAAACAGATTTTTTTAAGAAACTTTTAATGTTATTACCAAACTTTCTTCATAATAATGTTGATGAAAGAGAACTAGACAATAGCTATGTTGCTGATTGGGGAGTCAATAATAATTATCTTGGATATTATCTTTTTCAAAGTTCTGCAAATGGTTCTAACTGTGTAGATTCAGGTGTAGATTCATGGCCTACTCATGTTGTAAAATGGGATGCTTACGGTAATTTCAATATGACTTATGGAAATGCAGCTATTTACGATAATTCTGATGGAACTTTTACGATTAAGGAATTTGGATTCTATGATATAAGTCAAAATTATTTAGGAATGTGGATTAGCGATATGTGTTCTCCCCCATCAACCTCTGTGTTGAATAATCTTGAGTACGCTTATGTAAAAATTCAAAGAAAGACAGCAGGACAAACTTATTGGAAAACCATTAAAACAGAAACCATAATTAGTACATCCAATCCTATAGAAACCACAGGCTGTCCTGCCCCACCATTTGCTGATAAATCTCATAGTCAAACAACTGCTCTGGAGTTAGATAACTATTACTTAAATAAAGGAGATACCATTAGGTGGGTTGTTACAATGAGAATATCTCAATGGAGTACTCCTCCTTGTAGAACTATGCAATTTGAAATAGAATTATTTGGAGGTAGTAACCCTACAAATTCTTATGCAAGTGGAGGAGATAACGATAGAAATGGTTTTGTCAGTATAATGCATAGAGGAGAGAAAGTAGAATACGGACAAACTTATGACTTAAAAAATGTTATAGACAATAAAAGCACTCAATTAAATTTCTTAAAAGGAATTATTCATTCTTTTAACCTTCAATTAACAACCGATACAGTATCAAAAACCGTATATATAGAGCCATTTAATGATTTTTTTAAGAGTCAAAATGAAGCTATAGATTGGACTCCTAAGTTAGATTTATCAAAATTACAAGAAGATAAATGGATAAATGCAGATATGAAAAGAGAGATAATTTTCAAGTACAAAACAGATTCTGAAGATAAAAAAGTAGAACATAGGGGTAATACATATTGGGATGGAATACTAGATGAATTTCCTTACAGAGAGTTCTTGTCAAGCGAATTTGAAGTTGGCACAACTATATTTGAAAACCCATTTTTCGCAGGTTCTTATAATTCAGGAGATGGGATGACTTCAGGAACAGGTGCATCAGGAGTGGCTAGTACTCCATTTAGAGCATTGTTGTGGGGATTATGCAATTCAGGTGCTATGCCTACTTCAGGAAGCTCATGTAGACCTGACAAGGGATATAAATTTACTCCTAGACTTTTAAATTATGTAAAAGATAATTGTAATGATGGAACTTGGGGAGGAACATATCGTGCTAGAGTTCAAGCTTGGGCTTTCTTTGGTACAAGCTTTCAAGACCCTTACATTACAGCAGGAACTAGTTCGCTTGGAGAATATAGTGTAATGGCTAGAGCCTGTAGTTATGATAACCACACAGCCTATCCGAATAACCAAATGCAACCATTGACTTATGCTTCAAAAAATCAGGGAGCTTACGATTGTAGTACTAATACTCAGTATTCACAATACCCATACAGAGGTCTTTATCAAAACTACTATCAAAATATGATTGAGATGAATAAATCTAATCCTAGAGTAAAAACAGCTTACTTTAATTTAAAATTAACAGATTTAGTTACATTAGATTTAAGGAGGTTAGTGTATTTTGATGGCTATTACTATAGAATAAATAAAATAATTGACTACAGGCCTTCATCTAACGAAACAACGCAGGTGGAATTAATAAGGTGGGATATTCAAGGATTGTACCCTGCTAATGCAGCATTTAATCATTAATTATGCTTAGACAAATAAACGATAATGGAGTTCCATTGGTAGATGGTTTAGAAGTTTTTACTAGTATTCCTATTTTAGGAAAAGATATGATTTCTTTTGGAAATTCATTTAGTAAAAATACAATAACAAGCAAGATAATTTCTCCTGATAAAAGCGATTATGCGATACAGTCTGCACTATTGGCAGGGCTTCCTGTATTTAAAAATACAAACTGGTTCAGATATACTTCAAAAGGTTTTGTGTTACCTGACCCTGCATCAGATGTTAATAAAATAACAATAAATTCTTCTTTTAATGCAAAAGAAAATACATTTAGTGATTCAGGTATATTTCAGGAAATGAATGATTTAATACCTAATAATGACTATACATTAACTATAAATCTAACAAGCCTAACTAGTTCGGTTGGAACTATTTCAATATCAAGAGTTTATAGTGTAATTAGTCAGCCTCATATTGATTCCATTACATTAAATCAGTCTATTATTAGTTCGTATGAAATGACATCAAATATCAGCAGTATTACTTTAGATTTCAAAGCATATAGTCCTAACGATATAATATTTATTAATTATTCATCTACAGTAAACAATAATTTAGTTGATATTTCATCAATTAGTGTTAATTCTAAAAATCAGTATGAGATTCCTGTAGTAGTAAATCTTGAGTCAATAGGAAATTCAAAAGTATTAGCTTTAAGGCCTGATTTATCAGTACCTTTAGATGATGGAGAACCTGAAACACAAGTATAATGTCAGCATATAAAGTAATAGATAAAGCATTAAAAACTGCAGGAGAATTTTACATTGAGTTACTTCAAACAGAACTTGTATTTCAGGAGCATATTGCCTCAAGCAAACTATATTCATCTTTTAAAACTATTGTTTCTGAAAGGGGAGGTAATTTATATATGGATGTTGTAAATGATACTGAATATATGTGGTTGGTTAATGATGGAAAGAGTAGAGTGCCTAATGTTACCTTTGAAGATATTAAGAATTGGACTCAATTAAAAGGGCTAGACTTCTCTAATAAAAGAATTTGGAGTGTAACAGAGCAATTAAGACAAAACTACTACACAGCAGGTGGTTTACTTGTTGCACCAAGAAGAACAGGCTTTATAGATTATGCTTTTGGAATTGCAGATTCAATGGGAATAAATCAAATGGTGGAAGATGAGATATTAAAGCAGGTGGATGCAGTAATAGGAGAAGTAGGACAAAGTAAGGCAATACAATTAACGATAAGCTAAAATAAAATTATGGCATTAAAAAGTAAGGTAGCAATAGAGGTAGTAATTAAGGATATTAAAAAGATTGCTGATTTAAAAAAGGGATTAAAAGAGTTAAGGGCAGAGCAGAAAAAACAAGAGGAAAGTTCTAAGACAGGGAAATTTCAGTCTAAGGAAAATGCAAAAGCATACAAGGATAGAGCCAAAGCAATAAAGGAAAACTCAAAATCATTGAGAACTCTTAATAAAGATATGGCCGGTGCTAATAAGTCTACAAAAGCCGTTACTAAATCATCTAATGGAATGGCAAAGCAGTTCATTAAGGGTGCTGCAGCTATTGGAGTTATAGTTGGTGCATTTAGGCTAATAAACCAAGTAGTTAGTTCTGTGGTTATGACTTTTGCTGAATTTGAATTTGTTATGGCTAAAGTTCAAGCAGTTTCAGGTGCTACTGATTCGGAGTTTAAACAATTAACTGAGTCTGCAGAGGAGTTAGGTAGAACAACATTCTTTACTGCAGCACAGGTAGGGGAATTACAACTAGCATTTTCAAAATTAGGATTTACTGCATCTGAAATAATGGATGCACAGAAAGCAACATTAGACTTAGCAACTGCAACAGGAACAGATTTGGCTAGAGCAGCACAGGTAGCAGGTGCAGCAGTAAGAGGTTTTGGGTTAGATGCTAGTGAAACTGAAAGAGTGGTAGATGTTATGGCTGTTTCCTTTGCAAGTTCTGCTATGGATATTGAGAAGTGGAGTACATCTATGACTAAGGTCGCACCTATTGCAAAGTCAGCAGGATTCTCTATAGAAGATACTGCAGCTATGATGTCAAAGCTTACTGATTCAGGTATTGAAGCATCTATTGCAGGTACATCTTTAAGAAATATATTGCTTAAAATGCAAGACCCTACATCAGACTTATCAATGAACTTTGGAAAAACTATACATAGTTTAGATGAGTTAGTTCCTGCTATGAAAGGATTTATTGCAGATGGTGGGGATATGGCTGATATTTTAGAGGTTGTAGATTTAAGACAGGCTGCAGCTTTTGAGCAAATGCTTACTACTGCAGATGGAACTATAGCATTAAGAGATTCATTGAAAGAAGCTAATGGAGAAGGAGCAAGAATGGCAGGTATTGTTGGAGATACTTTGCAGGGTGCGTTTTTAAAATTTACTTCTGCAGTTCAGGGTATATCTATATCTGTTATGAAAGGTTTTTCAGAAGGACTTCAGGGAGCTATAGAAAATATAGCATCATTCTTTAATCTTATAGCTAAAAATAGTGGAGTAATAGTAAAGACAATCAAGCTTGTTACTACCCTAGCTAAATGGTTTGGTATATATAAGCTTACACTAATAGCTGTTTCAGGACTAACAACTGCTTATATTAGAATTATGGCTTTGCAAGGAAAAGTAGCTATGCAAACAGCAGCAGGAATGACCGTTCTATCAAGAGCTACTATGGTTGCAAAAAGGTCTATTAACGCACTTATGGGAAGTACAGGTATAGGGCTTTTAATAGTAGGTCTTACTGAATTAATTCCTTGGCTAATGAGTACGAATGAACAACTTGAAATTCAAAAAGGACTTGTTGATAAAGCTAAGGATAGTTATGAAAATTCTCTAAAGCCTATAGAGGAGATTAAAATTATTAGTGAAAACCTTATCAAAACTAAGACTGAAATGAATAAGCTTTTGGATAGTGAGGGCAAGTTAATTGATAAGTCTAAATTTGGTCAAAGAGTTTATAATAAATGGAAGGGTCAGGCAGCTATGGCTATTAAGAAGTTAAATTCAGAATTAAAAGACAATAATCAGGATTTATTAACTCAAAAATCAAGTATTACTGATGTTACTGATGCAATTAAAACACTAACTCAAGCATTAACCGATAAGGCAATAGTATCAGGATTTAATGGTCAGATTGAAAAACTTGTAGAGGTTCAGGCTAATGCAGTAATAACTAAAAAAAGACTAGAAGATTACTTTAATATAGATTTAGAATCAACTCCTTTTGACAATATGTCTGATGCTATTGCATTTCAATTACAGATTATGGAGGAGGGGATGCCGGGAATGGCTAACTCTATGATTCCTTTTGAAGAAAGAATGAAGTCTGTTAATAAAATTTTAGAAGATGGAGGGTTTACTACCTTTGAACAAGCTCTAACTGCACTTAAAGATAAAGATAAGAATATAAAACTAATAACAGAAGCGTTTGAAGAATTAGCACCTGAACTAGGAGCATTGCTTTTAGAAGCGAATAAATTAGATGACACAACAGATACTAATATCAAAACAATTAAGAATTGGGCAACTGAAACTACTATAGCGATAAATAAAGTAAAAGAGGAAAGGCTTGAATTAGGATTAACAGAAGAAGAATACGCTACAAAAGTATTAGAAGCACAAATTTCAGTATTAGCTCTAGAAAAGGCAGCTTATATGAAAAGCCTTCAAACTAAAGAAAAGTTGAAGAAAGCTAATGTAGATAAGATGACTGCATTTGAGAAAAAAGAGTTAGACCTTAAGCTTAAACTACAAGCCAATGATTTTAAAATAGAAATGAGTAATCTAAATAAAAGGAATATATTTAGACAGAATGAGATAAGAGAAGCGTTTACTGTTAATGGAAGCTTAACAGAACAAGGTCAAACTAAATTAATTCAGCAAGAGGTAGATTTTCTTACTGCTAAAGGGCAGCTTCATAATGACTATAGAATGGTTTTAACAGGTAATAACGAAAAGATAGCACAAAGTAATAGACAGTTGCACCAACAGAATATGGCCGAACTTCAACAGCAGATAGGAGCTATGAGTGGAGTTGGAAGTGCATTGACAACCTTAGCAGGGGAAAATGAAGATTTAATAAAAGTTAAGGAATTAGGTAACAAAATAAATCAAGCTGCAACCATTATAAATGCTGCATTAGCACTACAAGAAAATTTAGTAACATTGGGGTTGATTAAAAATAGTGCTGCTGAGGTAGTTAATACAGCAGCTAAAACAACAAATGTAGCTGTAGGAGAAGCATTAGTCTTAATGAAAAGTCAAGATGCTGTTGTTACAGGAATATCAACAGTATCTAATTATCAGAACGCAACATCACAAGGTGTTGAAGCTACATCCACAATAGCAAGTACAGTAGCAACTACACTTAGTATTATCCCTAAAGCTATTGGCTCAATACTATCGGCTGCTATGGCAATACCGTTCCCATTTAATATTTTAGCAGGGATAGCTACTTGGAAATTCATTAAAAGTGTTACTAAATTTGAAGAAGGGGGTGTGGTAGGTGGAGGAGATAAGTTTGCAAATGGAGGAATGGTTCATGGAGCAAGTCATGCACAAGGAGGTGTTAAGTTCGCTGTAGGAGGTAGAGTAAATGAATTAGAGGGGGGAGAAGCCGTTATAAATAAAAGAAGTACAGCAATGTTTAGGAATCAATTATCATCTATGAATCAAGCAGGTGGAGGTGTTAAGTTTGCTGATGGTGGATTAACTAGTTCTCCTCAGTTTGCACAGGCTCAATTCAATGCAAATAATCAAAGTCAAATGATGGGAGCTATGGGAGGACAAAGAAAAGTAGTTGTAGTAGAGTCTGACATAACAAGAAGTCAATCAACAGTAAGTGTAATTGAATCAAACGCTACATTTTAATAATTAAAAAAAGTAAACAAATGTTTGTTAGTAAAAAAGTAAAGAAAGATAGGATTGATGTATGTAAAAAATGCGACTTTTACAGAAACTTCGCAATGTTGAAGTACCCTAAATGGACTATGGGAGCAAGATGTGGTAAATGCAGTTGCTTCCTAGATGCTAAAACAACTCTAACTAAAGAGTATTTTGGAGAATGTCCTATAGGTAAATGGAAAGAGTAATAATTAAATAATAATAAAATGGAAAATCCTATTGAAACTGTTGCATCAAAATTATCAAAAGAAGAAAAAGATTTACTCGTTACTTTAAAGTCCTCTAATGATGTTCAAATGAGAAATAATGTTTATAGTACACCTGCTTTAAATGAGTTTTTCAGATTATGGGCTATACACTTTCCTAGTGTAAAGCAAAGCGTGAATTGTAAAGGATGTAGAGAAACTGTTGTTAAGTTTTATAGTAGAGTTGCTGACTTTGTATCTAGTGAAAGACTATTAGCTTCTGAGGTAAAACTAGCTGAATTTAAAGATATAGTTGGCAAAAAGAAAAATAAAAAAGTTTTATCTAAAAAGTAAACTATGGCTAAGAAGCAAAATAACATAGATGTGGTTGAAGAATATATGAATTTACTAGATGATGAGGTTACTTTAAGATTTATAGAACCTACATCTAAAGACACTATAAGACATCTTATTGAGAAGGGGATTATAGCTCCAAAAATTCTTAGAAACTATATGATAATCTATGATTTTGATTGTATGCTTAGATTTAATGAAGGCAATAGAACTCATACTTTTATGGACTTATCTATAAAATATGATATATCTGAAAGACAAGCTCAGAGTGTGGTTTATAAGGAGAGGAGAAAGCAAAGTAAGTCAGAAAATATAACATATTAAAATTTGTTCCAAAAGTTGCGTAAGATTGTCATAACATAAATTTATTTTTGTGGCTATGAATGAAAATTGGTATAACATAAATTCAAAAGCATCTAAAGTTGTTGATGTTTATATTTTTGATGAGATAGGGATGGGTGGAGTTAATGCCCAAGGATTCATTGAAGAAATCAAATCTTTTAAGGACTCCCCAATGAATTTGCACATTAATTGTGTGGGTGGAGATGTATTTGATGGAATGGCAATCTACAATATTATAAAGAAAAGGACTGCAACT
>Ga0209482_1002296_pt1 | contig 12019 bp, 12 predicted proteins | sample CoawatmetaG10DNA_FD_187512 | JGI IMG/M metagenome (GOLD analysis project Ga0209482, IMG submission 187512) | Marine microbial communities from the West Antarctic Peninsula - Coastal water metaG104-DNA (SPAdes) (version 2) | ecosystem: Environmental > Aquatic > Marine > Coastal ...
AGTGATCCAGAGGAAATCTATGGAAAAACTAAAAGAGAGGCAGAATTAGAATTACTAAAAATTGGTAAAGAATCTGGTATGCACGTTTCTATTATTAGACCCTCATTGGTGTATGGTCCAAATGTTAAAGGTAATTTAAAACTAATGTTGTTAGGCATTAAGTACGGTTGGCTTCCTCCATTACCCGAAACTAATAATAAAAAATCAATGATTCATGTAGATGACTTAGTTAGAGCTATTTTATTAGTAGCTGATAATGATCATGCTAATGGTGAAATATTTATTGCTACAGATGGTGAGACATATTCTTCTCGAGAGATTTATAATCATATGCGCAACTTAGTAGGAAAATCAATTCCAAATTGGACAATGCCTAAATTTTTTTTTGATATGGCCTCTTTAATAAATCCACGTATAAAAGATAAAGTTAACAAACTGCTTGGCAATGATTGCTACTCTTCTGCTAAATTAGAAGTATTAGGTTTTAAAGCAAAAAAAACTTTAAAGGAGATGAATGAAACGGAGTTTTGATTTATTTTTTAGCCTATTACTGCTTACATTTTTGATAGTGCTGATGTTATTGATTGCTATTGCTATTCTTTTATCGTCTAAAGGGCCTGCTTTATATTGGTCTAATAGAGTGGGAGTCGCTAATAAAATTTTTAAGATGCCAAAGTTTAGAACTATGTCAATTGATACTCCAGCTTTAGCAACTCACCTATTAGATAATCCAGAAAATTATTTATCTTCTATTGGTGGTTTTTTGCGTCGAACTAGTTTTGATGAACTTCCTCAAATATATTCAATATTAAAAGGTGATATGAGTTTTGTAGGACCCCGTCCGGCACTTTATAATCAAAATGATTTAATTGCTTTACGAACTCAGAAAGGGGTGGATAATTTAGTACCCGGTATTACTGGATGGGCGCAGATAAACGGACGAGATGAGCTATCAATTTCTGATAAAGTAGCGTTAGATGAAGAGTATTTAAATTGTCAATCGTTTTGGTTTGATATGAAAATTTTATGGATAACATTTTTGAAAGTGATAAAAAGAGATGGGGTTTCACACTGATTAGACTATTACTCTTATTATCTAGGTTCAATAGGCAGTTACTTATGTTGCTTGTTGACTCCGTATTGCTTGTATTAATATTGCTATTCTCATTCTCAATTCGTCTGGGATATTGGTATTTTCCAGATATTAGTCTAATGTGGCTGATATTTTGTACCCCAATAATTGCAATTCCTATTTTTATTCGATTTGGCTTGTACCGTGCAGTACTTCGTTATATTGGTATTAAGGCATTGTGGACAATATTTTATGCAGTATCTTTATATTCATTGCTCTGGGGTATAGCTGGCTTTATGATAGAGGTGGAAGGGATTCCACGCTCAGTAATATTAATTAATTGGATGCTATCTTTATTGGGAATTAGTGGTGTGCGATTCCTTGCTCGTTTTTTGCTATACAAAAATGCTAAATTTAGAAATACTATTAATTATAATAATCAGAGTAAAGTTTTGGTTTATGGAGCTGGAGATGCTGGGGTACAGTTGATTTCAGCGCTAACTTACTCTAGTGAATTTCATCCAGTTGGCTTTATTGATGATTCAGAAGAGCTGCAAGGTCGTCATATTAGTGGTTTAAATATTTATTCTTTTGATTCTATTGATTCGATAATTAATAAATTTAAAGTGGATGAGGTATTAATTGCAATACCGAGTGCGTCTCGCTCTTTAAAGCTTGCTATTATTGATAGATTAGAATCCTATCCAGTTCGTGTTCGTACTCTACCTGGTGTATCAGAATTAGCGCAAGGAAAGATAAATATTAATGATCTTCGTGAATTAAGTATTCAAGATTTGCTTGGGCGTGAGTCGAAAGTTGCTAATCAAGAATTATTGGGTACAAATATTACTAACAAGATAATTTTAGTAACAGGTGCTGGTGGAACAATTGGCTCAGAACTTTGCAGACAAATAGCATTTTTAAAGCCTAAAGCATTAATCTTGTATGAGCTTAATGAGTTGGGACTTTACACTATTGAAAAAGAATTATTAAATATCGATCTATATTCAATAGATGTTTATCCAATTTTAGGTAGTATTAATAATAAAAGTCGACTTAATAGCTTATTAAAACGATTTGATGTAGATACTATCTATCATGCGGCAGCTTATAAGCATGTGCCAATGGTAGAAGTAAATAATACTGAAGGTGTCGATAACAATATATTTGGGACACTTAATTGTGCTCAAGCTGCGATTGATAATGATGTAAAGACTTTTGTTTTAATATCAACTGATAAGGCAGTGCGACCAACTAATACTATGGGTGCGACTAAACGAAGTGCAGAGCTAATATTGCAAGCTTTATCTTCTATACAGAGTAATACTAGGTTTAGTGCTGTGCGTTTTGGTAATGTGCTTGGTTCTAGTGGCTCTGTTATTCCACTATTTAAACAGCAGATTGAAGCTGGTGGACCAGTAACAGTTACTGATAAAAATATCATCCGTTATTTTATGACTATTAAAGAAGCAGTGGAGCTGGTAATTCAAGCAGGTACTATGGGCATAGGAGGGGAAGTATTCTTAATAGATATGGGGAAGCCGATGCTAATTCAAGATTTAGCTGAGAAAATGATTCGTCTAAGTGGTCTAGAGATAAAAGATAAATCTAATCCTAATGGAGACATTGAGATTATATATACTGGTTTGCGATCTGGGGAAAAACTTTATGAAGAGCTACTGATTGATGGAAATATGACTAAAACAGATAATCCTTTGATTATGTGTGCACAAGAAGATATGATATCGTGGAAACAGTTAAAGCCAATGCTAGATGGCTTAAGAACTGCGGTTGATAGTAATGATCATGGGAAGTTACGTAAATTATTAATTCAATTAGTACCAGGCTTTAAACCACAGTGTGAGATTATAGATATTTTGTATAAGGGTTAATTTTTTTAGTATCTCATTATTATTCTTATTAATTTTATTATAAAAAAATAGCTATTTAGCAAATAATAACTACCTATCATCATTTTAAAGCTATATGATTTTTAGTTGTTTTGCAAAATAGTTTGTTGCTTCAACGAAACCTTCTATACTGCCGCAATCAAAGCGCTTACCTTTAAACTTATAGGCTAATACTTTACCATTTTTAGCTTGGGCAAGAAGTGCATCTGTAATTTGAATTTCACCACCTTTACCTGGCTTTGTCTTACGAAGAATATCAAAAATGTCGGGTGTAAGAATGTAACGTCCAATGATTGCTAAATTTGTGGGGGCATCATTTGGATTTGGCTTTTCAATCATATCAGTAACTCGAAAGGTGTTGTCTGAACCATCAATAAGATTTCCAGCAATAATGCCATATTTATTGGTCTGATCTTTTGATACTTCTTCTATAGCAACAATGGAGCATTTATGTTCATTAAATACTTTAATCATTTGCAAAAGAATAGCTTGGTCTTCGAGAGTGCATAAATCATCTGCTAATAAAACAGCAAAAGGCTCATATCCAATCAAAGGCTCTCCTGTAAGAATGGCATGACCTAATCCTAACATTTCTTTCTGGCGAACATATGTGAAAGTTGAGCTCTTGATTATCGCCTTAATTTCCTTTAGATAACTTTCCTTTGAAGTGCCCTTTAATTGTATTTCAAGCTCAAAAGCATTATCAAAGTGATCTTCAATAGCTCTCTTGCCTCTGCCTGTAACAATTGCCATATTTGTTATGCCTGCAGAAAGCGCCTCTTCTACTCCATATTGTAATAATGGCTTAGTAAGTATTGGAAGCATTTCTTTAGGGACTGCTTTGGTAGCCGGTAAAAAACGAGTACCATAACCTGCTGCAGGAAAAAGACATTTTTTTATCATTTATTAGTACTTTTGAGATTTAATAGATAATGTTATACCAGACAAAACATTATGAAGTTATGGGTATTCTTATAAACTTTATTACTTATAAAAGTAAGCTATAAATAGATTAGAAGAAGATAAGATAATTGTTCATTTAAGGATAATTGAAAAGAACTGAATACTCGTTTTTTTAAACTAGAATTTAATTCAACTATTAAAATAATTTGTTTGATTCATCGAAAGAGTATGTAAAATTGAAATAAGTAAACATTTTAAAAATCAATAAATGAACAAAATAAAATCACTATGAATATTACCGGCTTAGAAGGTAATGCATTACCAATAAGAGATTCAGAAGTGTTATCTTTTATTAAAAAAATTGATGTTAATAATTTTTTTTCTAATTCTCTTCAAGATTTAACAATTAGAGATAGATTCTTAAAAGAATATTTCGAATGGATTCAAACTTCAAAATTAAATAAATTACATGGTATTAAGAAATTCAAACATTTGTCATATGTTCATGGAACATCACAAGCATTTGATTTTTTTTATGCAGAAAATAGCAAATGTAGATTCAGATGTTTTAAAGGGGACTTTATGTATCACGCCCTTAGTTGGGATAGAAATTATAAATTTTCTTATTTAGATGATGAAAGTGTTCAAAAGAATGACGCAGTTATAATATCCATACCTTTTTCGGGTAATGGCTCCTTGCACGATAAAACTTTAGAGGTGCTTGAAAAATGTGATTTACTTGGTGTTCCTGTTATGATTGATTTAGCCTACTATAATTTGGCTAGGGGGATAAATTTTAATTTAGATAGGCCATCGATTAAATCTATAACTTTTAGTTTGAGCAAGAGTTTTTATCCACTAGATAAATTACGTGTAGGAATAAGATGTAAGAAGGAGTTCTCTGATGACCCAGTCGATATTTTTAATTCATTTGATATGTTTAACAAGCCAGGAGCAAGTCTTGGGTTGGAAATTTTTAAGAAATTTTCACCTGACCACAATCAAATAAAATTCAGAAAAAAACAGTATCAAATTTGTTCAGAATTTGATCTTAATCCATCAGAATGCGTTATTTTTGGATTGGGAGATGAGAGGTTTAAACAATTTAACAGAGATTCAAGATGGAATCGTGTATGTCTTTCACCACTATTAATAAAATAAATTCTGCATGATCTTTAACAATTTTTTTAACATAGGGTTTTAATTTTAATGACTAAGCAAAAAAATGAATATTGGGAAAATTTTGTCAGCGAAAATAAGGATGTTTTATGGCATTTTGATCCAGGAAAAAAAACACAGGATTATGAGTACATGGGTAATCTAAAATTAGATTTCCAGCCCTTACTAGATTTAATGAAAGATGATAATAATTTCAAAGAATTTATTATTGCAGATAAAAATGATGAATTTTCTGGTGATCTTGTTTTGAACAAAAGAGTACAGGCGTTTAGAGATTGGGGTTATAACGAACATAATACTTCGTCTTTACAGATTACAGATGAGCAATTTCCTGAGATTTTTGAACCATATAAAAAATTTACTGGACTTGGAGATTGTATTGTTGTAGCATTAAAGCAATATCCAGGACAATTTCTTCCATGGCATCAAGATACTTATGCTGGGTGTAGAAAAAAATTCAATGTTCCAGATGATGTAGAAGTAACAAGATATTCATTAATGCTTGAAGATTGGCATTGGGGTCATTATTTTCTGGCGGGGAATAGTATATTCCATCAATGGAAACAAGGCGATTTTCTCCAAATGCCACCAAAGATGCATCATACAACATGCAATGGAGGAATAGTTCCTAAGCTTACAATGACAATTACCGGTGCTATTACTGATGAATTTCTTGAAAAGAAAAAAAATGGTCTATTTAAATAAAACAATATTCCTAATCTTTAAAAGTATCAAATAAATTATTTAATTTTTTTTTGCATCAATAAGCATAAATAAACCTGAATTTTTTAAAAACCGTCTTATAAAAACCCTTGGCCAGATACTTCTAGCAATTGATAAAAAAAGTCCTCCATGTCTTTGCCCTGCACCTGAAGTTAATAGATCACCATGAGTTAAAATAGTGCTGATTTGAACATTAGTAAAATTAGAAAATAAATCATTAGCCTCTTTAATGCTATAAGCTTTTGTTCCAGGGCTTTCTAGATAATTACTATACACTTGAGTCATTGACATTAATGGCCTTAAAGAAAACAATCCATAACGAATCCAAAGCATAAATCCAATTACACTCCATTTATGATAAATCATTATTCTGGCACTGCCGTTTGGTTTAAGAACCCTAAGAATTTCATTTACAGCAATCTGCGTATTGGGGCTATGATGAATTACACCCCATGAGTATACTAAATCAAAAGTATTATCATTAAAATCTAATTTCTCTGCATCACCAACATTTATATCAGAGTTTAATCCAAAAAGTTTTAATCTAGTCCGAGAATGCATAACCGCCCTCTCAGTTAAATCAATGCCTGATAAAATTGCATTGGCCTCAGAAAAGCGTTGATGATCAGCTCCTAAACCCACTCCAATTTCTAGAACTTTTTTTCCAGGAAAATCAGAAAATCCTGCAAAAGGAATTATGTAAGGTTCAAGTCGATATCTCTCATTTGCCTGGTCTTCATAACCCGCTTTATCAGTTTTTTTGAGAAGTAGATCTTCACCACATGAGACCTCATTCCAAAATTTTTTTACTTTCTGTTTATTATTTTTCATTTACAATACTCTCAAGATAACTTTTAGATTGATCAAAAGCATTATTCTCTAAAAGGCTTCACAACATTTAGGACTAGTAAGGGTTATTCATGAAAATTTACCCTTGTCTCACCTTGATCAAGTTAAAAGCTAATTAGCAATCATATATTATCATCTATATCTCTGATGAGTGATGTATTCTTATATGTAAAGAATTTATAGGGAAATTCTTCATATGGGCTCATATCCAATCTTTACATCATAGATATACTTCGGATACTGTCTGTCCTAGATGTGGATCTGACTTGGTTGAAAGATCAGTTAAACACAGTCCAAGAACTGGATCACAGTTTTTAGGATGTAGCAGTTATCCTAAATGTAAATTTTCAAAACAGATTCAAAACAATTATGAAAAAGGAAATCCTATTAATATTTGGATTGTAATCTTGGTTGTGATTTTTTTAATTGGTTTGTTTTATTAAAGAAATAAGGATGACGACCCATGTTTATAAATTATCAATTTATCCTCTACACGATAAAATACAAAACTACTCTACAGTAACTGATTTAGCTAAATTCCTTGGCTGGTCAACATTATTGCCTAATATTAGAGCAACATGATAACTAAGTAATTGAAGTGGAATAGTAAATATAATGGGGGCAGTTATTCTTCCAAGATTAGAAGTTATTGGGACTATCTCCATCGATTTGACTGCAGCTATTTTTGAATCTCTATCTTCAAATACAATCATTTGCGAGCCTCTAGATTTAACTTCCTGTAGATTAGATTTAAGTTTTTCAAGTAGTTCATTTTTGGGTGCAATAGCAATTACAGGGATATTTTCATCTATAAGAGCAATTGGACCATGCTTTAACTCTCCAGCAGGAAATGCTTCGGCATGAATATAACTAATTTCTTTCAGCTTTAGAGCTCCTTCCATTGCAATTGCATACATTACTCCCCTGCCTATAAAGAGTGCACTATTTTTACCTATAAATTGAGTTGCTAGTTTTTGAATTTCTTTTTCTTGTGTTAAAGTTTCATTGATAAGGCCTGGTAGTCTCTTTAAGCCATTAATAATGGCTTTTTCCTGATGTTTATTAATAGTTTTTTTAATTGCCCCAATCGAGCAAGTAAGAAGAGCAAGAGCGACTAATTGAGTGGTAAACGCTTTTGTACTTGCAACTCCAATTTCAGGACCGGCATTAGTTAAAAATGTTAATTCTGAATTTCTTGTAATGCTAGATTCTGCAGAGTTTGTGATGCATAGTACTGTAATTCTTTCATTTATTTTTTTTGCATTTTTTATTGCATTAAGAACATCAGCTGTTTCGCCACTCTGGGAAATAGCAATTAAAAGAGTTTCATTAAGTATGAGAGGACGACGATATCGATACTCACTTGCTACTTCTACATTACATGATAGTTTTGCAATATCTTCAAGCCAATATTTACAAACGAGTCCTGCATGATAGCTCGAACCGCATGCAATAATTTGTACTTGCTTAATTTTTTTAAATATTTCATTTGCATTAGATCCAAAAGATGAAGTTAAAACTTTATTATTTGTAATCCTAGATTCTAGTGTGTCCCTAATAGCCTGTGGTTGTTCAAAAATTTCTTTTTGCATAAAGTGATCAAAATTACCTAAGCTAACTTGCCCCTCTTTTAAATTTGAGATTTTGATTGGACGCTTTACAATATCACCATTTTTATTATAAATAGTAACTTTATCAACTGTCATTTCTACAATATCTTCCTCTTCAAGAAAAATAAATTCTTTAGTTACTGATAATAATGCCATTTGATCTGAAGCAATATAATTTCCATCTCTCCCAATACCAATTAAAAGTGGCGAACCTTTTCGGGCAGCAATTAAAGTGCCAGGATAATCTGAAGAGATAATCCCAAGACCATAAGAACCATCTAATATCTTTAATGCTTTTTGCGTAGCATTAAGAAGTGTTTTAGATGTTTGCATAAAGAAGTCAATTGCATGAGCTATGACTTCAGTATCAGTTTCAGAAGTAAATTTATAGCCTTGTTCTATCTGTAAATCTTTAAGCTTAATATAGTTTTCAATAATCCCATTATGAACTACACTAATTGAATTTTTAGAAATGTGAGGATGGGCATTTTTATCAGAGGGCATTCCATGGGTGGCCCATCGAGTATGAGCAAGACCAGTATTTCCATCAAATTTTTTTTTAGTTGATTGTAACTTTACTTCAAGATTGTTAACTTTTCCAACCGCACGTTCTCGAATTAGTTTATTTTTTTCCCCAATAAGAACAAGGCCTGAAGAGTCATATCCACGATACTCAAGTCGCTTTAAGCCTGCTAATAATAAAGGTTTAATACTTTTTTTTCTAACACCACCAAGAATTCCACACATAAAATTTACCAAATAATTTAGATGATTTGACTCTTTTAATTTTCTATTATGTATTTCGAAATGCAACTATATGACTCGGGTCTGACCATTCAACATACAGACCTTTCTCTTCTAAAATTTTCTGAATCATGGCTGGTGCAGATACCATGCCTTTTTCTTTTAAAATTTCAAAATGTACTTCAATACCAATCAAACGTAGACTAGGTTCACTTAAATAGTTATTAAGGCCATTTATTACTTCAAGTTCATGCCCTTCAACATCAATTTTTAATACATTTGGGGATTTGACAATATTATTTTCTATCAGATCACTACCTTTGCGAACTTCTATCTCATCTCGACCATTTTTTGACTCTACAATTTGACTATTTGATCCCCAAGAATCTTCGCCTTGGAGAAAGCCCAATTTTTTATTTGCATCGCTCAAACCAAAACTAAATAAATCAGTATTTTTAAGAAGTCTACAATTTTCTTTAAGATGCTCAAAGTTTATTAGACTTGGTTCAAAGGCACATACAAAACCTAAGTCACCAACTTTATTTGAAAACTTTTTTGTGTATTGTCCTAGATTGGCACCAATATCCCAAACACAGTCACCTGGAAGAATCCCGTTAAGGAATTTGTCTTCATACTTTGTTTCATATCCTTTTGGAAAAAATAAGCGAGCAATCAGATTATTGAGTGCAAGTTTTCTACCAATGTTTCTTAAAAATATAATAAATGGAGAAGTTAAAATCTGCATTTCTTACCTCTTGTATAAATAGTTATCTAATTTTAAACGATTCTTTTTAAAAGACAATTTTATTATTAAAATAGTAGTTTAATATAATCTTTAAGTTTAAAAAATTATTCAGTCTAAGATGTTAATTAATCGTGCTAAATTTCTTGTCTATTTATATGCTTTATAATAATCATAATGAAAGCAGATCTTCATAATCATTCATACTACTCAGACGGTGTTCTTTCTCCAACTGAAGTTGTTAAGTTAGCCTGTGAAGCAGAATGTGATTTATTTTCATTAACAGATCATGACACTACTGACGGAGTTGCTGAGGCTCAATTAGTGGCGAATGAACTAAACTTAAATCTTGTTCATGGTGTTGAAATATCAGCATTATGGAGAAATATGGCTATTCATATATTAGGCTTAGGCATTAATATCAATAATGATGTCTTACAAACTGGCTTAGCCCATAATCAAAAATTACGAAAAGAAAGGGCAGAAAAAATTGCTCTTGATCTTTGGCGCTCTGGAATTAAAGACCCACTAGAAAAAACACAAAGTTTTAGTAAAACAGATATGTTGACTCGAACGCATTTTGCGCAAATGCTAATAAGTGAAGGTTACTGCAAAGATATGAAGTCAGTATTTAGACGTTACTTGACAGGGAAAAAACCTGGCGGAGTTCGCGTTGAGTGGCAAAATTTTGATGAGATCGTTCATTGGATTCATGCAGCTGGAGGAAAGGCTCTTATTGCCCATCCCTTTAGGTATCAAATGACGCATACAAAAATAAAAGCTATGCTTAATGATTTTAAATGTGTATATGGTGATGGTATAGAAGTTGTAACAGGAACCAGTTCGGACGAAGAAATTCAACTTGGAAATCAGTGGGCTGGACAATATAATTTACTAGCAACATGTGGCTCTGATTTTCATGGATGGCCAAACCAAAGAGTCCGTATAGGAAATTTAAGAGATTTGCCAGACCCTGAAAAAGCGGTTTGGAGATACTTATAATGTCGTCAATAGTTAATATTCATCCTGAAAATCCTCAGCCACGAATCATTAAACAGGTTATCGAAATTATGGAAAAAGGTGGGGTTATCGCTTACCCAACGGATTCAGGTTATGCTCTAGGCTGTAGTCTTGGTAATAAAAAGGCTATGGATCAAATTATTAATATTAGAAAACTGAGTAAGAGTCATCACTTTACTTTGATGCTCAAAGATTTATCACATGTTGGTGAATATGCAAAATTAAATAATTCAAGTTTTAGGCTAATGAAAAAATTATTACCGGGTGCATATACATTTATTTTAGAAGGCTCAAAAGATATCCCAAATCGTTTATTAAATGGAAAAAGTAAGACTATTGGAATCCGAGTTTCAAACAATCTTATAGTTCAGTCGATTCTTGCAGATTTGATCGAGCCAATGATGAGCGTTTCTTTAATTATTAAAGGTTTTGAATTCTATAACTGTAATGATGTAAAGGCAGTTCTAAATGGGTCGATAGATCTGGTAATTGATTCAGGTCATTGTCCTCCAGAGCCAACCACAGTAATTGACCTCTCAAGTGATGATGTTCTGGTCTTAAGAGAAGGATCTGGCAGTATTGATTTTTTAGTTTAGAAGCGCTTGTTTTTATAATGTAATTACAATATAATTACATTATGGCTAAAATAATTAAAATAGGCAACTCACAGGGAGTCAGAATTCCTAAACCAATAATTGCACTCGCTAATCTTGAGGATATAGAGTTAGATTTTGTTGTTCTGGATAGCGGCTTACTTATTACTCCTGATAAAAAAGCCCGTATAGGATGGGAGAATAGAGCTAAACAGAATGAGCTAACTGCCAATTGGGAGTGGCTTAAACATTCATGAAACGCTTTGATGTCTGTTTAGTTATGAAAAATCCTGAACATGGTAGGGTGGTCGATAACCTAGGCTTATGTGTAATTGTAACTCCTGAAGAGCTAATTGACTTACCAAGCCTTATGGTGGCTCCAATGACTACTTCGAGTGTGAGTCTTCCAAGTAGAGTAGAGTGTGATTTTGAGGGCTCTAAAGGCTATATTATGGTTGATCAGATTAGAGCTGTAGAGAAATCTACCTTCATAAAAAAATTAGGCGAACTTGAGATAGATGTTCAAGTGACTCTATGTGATTGTCTACAAGAGTTTTTTGCCCTCTAACAGAGCCATGAGTATAATAACTTTATTATTAATAAACTGATTTTGAAATGAAAACTGCTGAAATAAGACAGAATTTTTTAAGTTACTTTGAAAGTCATGGACATTC
>Ga0209482_1002299_pt1 | contig 12002 bp, 15 predicted proteins | sample CoawatmetaG10DNA_FD_187512 | JGI IMG/M metagenome (GOLD analysis project Ga0209482, IMG submission 187512) | Marine microbial communities from the West Antarctic Peninsula - Coastal water metaG104-DNA (SPAdes) (version 2) | ecosystem: Environmental > Aquatic > Marine > Coastal ...
CCTAAATTCTTTCTAAAATCTATTAATTATTAGTTACACATGATCAAAAATATTTCCAGGAACATGAACTACTCCCTCCATTAAAACTCTTGCACTACGGCTCATAACTACCTTATTTATAGTCCAGTTACCATTATCTTGCATTGCCTCTGCGCTCAATTTTAGTGATCCAGATGGATGTCCAAAAGTAACATTTTTACGTTCGCCACCACCTGCAGCAAGGTTAACTAGTGTTCCAGGAATGGTTGCTGCAGTTCCAATTGCTACCGCAGCAGTACCCATCATTGCATGATGCAATAGTCCCATTGATAAGGCTCGAACATTAAGATCAATATCATTTGCACTGATCTCTTTACCACTTGAGCAGATGTAGCTTTTAGCTTTACCGACAAAAGCAATTTTAGGTATATGTTGAAGACCTGCAGCTTGTTTAATGCTATTTATCAATCCCATTTTTATAGCGCCATAAACGCGAATACTTTCAAACATTGTGAGTGCTTTTTCATTACCATTAATATCAGACTGTAATTCTGTACCCGTGCAATTAATCGAATCCGCATTTAAGAAAACCGTTGGAATACCTGCATTGATCATGGTTACCTTAAATATACCAACACCTGGGACTTCTAAATCATCTATCAAGTTTCCAGTCGGGAACATGGCATCACTAGCATCCACAGGACTTATAAACTCAACTTGGACTTCTGCTGCTGGGAAAGTTACTCCATCTAATTCAAAATCACCTGTTTCTTGAACCATACCATTAGTCATTGGAACTTTAGCAATGATGGTTTTATTGATATTAGCCTGCCAAATACGAACAGTCGTAATGCCATTTTGTATAACACGATCAGCATCAATCAATCCATTGCTGATTGCGAAAGAGCCAACTGCAGCTGTTAAATTACCACAATTACCACTCCAATCAACAAACGGTTTATCAATTGAAACTTGACCGAAGAGAAAATCAACATCATGATCATCTTTTAAGCTTTTCGATAAAATAACAGTTTTATTAGTGCTTGAAGTTGCGCCACCCATACCATCAGTTTGCTTACCATATGGATCAGGGCTACCAATAACACGAAGTAACATCTCATCGCGAGCAGGGCCAGCAACTTTACATGCTTCAGGTAGATCTTCAAGATTAAAGAAAACTCCTTTACTAGTCCCACCACGCATATACGTTGCAGAAATTTTGATTTGAGGTGCAAAAGACATTATGCGTTTTCCTCTAAAAAGTCTTGAGCGAATCGTTGTAATACACCACCAGCAGAATAAACATGTGCCTCTTGAGCTGTTTCTAGACGACACTTAACAGGGATATTTTTCACCTCACCATTAGTGCGCGTCATCTTAACTATTAATGCAGATCCTGGTGCGATATCACCTTCAACATCAAATGTTTCAGTGCCATCGATCTTGTAAGTTTTGCGTGTTTCATTATTAATAAATTCAAGCGGAAGAATACCCATACCGACTAAGTTTGTACGGTGAATACGTTCAAACCCTTCTGCGATAATTGTTTCAACACCCGCGAGTCGAACACCTTTAGCGGCCCAGTCACGTGATGATCCCTGTCCATAGTCAGCACCTGCAATAATGATCAATGGCTGTGCACGATTCATATAAGTTTCGATTGCTTCCCACATGCGCATTTGCTCACCTTCTGGCTCTACACGAGCTAGAGAGCCTTGTTTAATCTCTCCGGTTTTACCATCAGCACTATCCCGACACATTTCGTTTAACAACTTAGGATTTGCAAAAGTTGCACGTTGTGCTGTTAAGTGATCACCACGGTGGGTTGCATAGGAATTAAAGTCTTCTTCTGGTAAGCCCATTTTATGCAAATAAGCACCGGCAGCACTTTCTAGCATAATAGCATTTGATGGAGATAAATGATCTGTTGTGATATTGTCACCAAGCATTGCAAGAGGACGCATACCTTTCATAGTTCGTGCACCAGCTAATGCGCCTTCCCAATAGGGAGGACGTGTAATGTAAGTACTTCTATCATCCCAATCATATAAAGGGCTCTTTGCTTCTTGTATAACACCAAGATCAAACATTGGATTGTAAATCTGATGGAACATTTCAGGTTTAACACTTGCTTTTACAATGACATCAATTTCTTCATCCGTAGGCCAAATGTCTTTTAAAGTAATAGGATTACCTTCTTTATCATTACCCAAGCTGTCTTGCTCAATGTCAAAACGAATGGTCCCTGCAATCGCATAAGCAACTACTAATGGCGGCGATGCTAGGAATGCCTGTTTCGCATAAGGGTGAATTCGGCCATCGAAGTTACGATTGCCAGATAGAACTGCTGTCGCGTATAAATCACGATCAATAATTTCATCTCGAATAACAGGATCAAGTTCACCAGACATACCATTACAAGTAGTACATGCAAAACCCACAATACCAAAACCAAGTGCCTCAAGCTCGCTTAATAGGCCAGCTTCTTTTAAGTAAAGTTCTGCGACCTTTGAGCCCGGTGCAAATGATGTTTTAACCCAAGGCTTACGAATCAAGCCAAGCTCATTTGCTTTACGTGCGACTAATCCAGCAGCAACAACGTTGCGTGGATTGGAAGTATTTGTACAAGATGTAATTGCAGCGATAATAACCGCGCCATCAGGCATTCTACCTTCAGCCTCTTCAGCTTTTGCTTTGTCCAAGTCCTTTGCAATCCCGCTTGATACAAGATCAGCAGTTGCTAGACGACGATGGGGGTTTGATGGGCCAGCCAGATTACGCTCAACTAACGATAAATTAAAGGTTAGAACTCGCTCATAGTTTACATCAACTAGATCATCTGCCCAAAGACCTGTTTCTTTAGCGTAGTGTTCCACTAAAGCTACTTGCTCAGGCTCACGACCTGTGAGCTTTAAGTAATCAATGGTTTGCTCATCAATATAGAATAAGCCTGCTGAAGCACCATATTCAGGTGTCATATTAGAAATTGTTGCGCGATCTCCAATGGTTAAACTCTTAGTACCCTCACCAAAAAATTCAAGGTAAGCTGAGACTACTTTTTGGTTACGCAAGAACTCAGTGATTGCTAAAACCACGTCCGTTGCAGTAATACCCTCCTGGCGTCTACCAGTAAGCTCAACACCAATAATATCTGGTACGCGCATCATCGATGGCAAGCCCAGCATAACAGTTTCAGCTTCTAATCCGCCCACGCCTATTGCCATAACGCCTAATGCATCAATGTGTGGCGTGTGTGAATCAGTACCAACGCAGGTATCAGGAAATGCAATACCTTCACGAGCTTGAATAACTGGCGACATTTTTTCCAAATTAATCTGGTGCATAATGCCGTTACCTGCAGGAATTACATCAACATTTTGAAAAGAAGTTTTGCACCACTCAATGAAATCAAAACGGTCTTTATTTCGGCGATCTTCAATAGCACGGTTTTTTTCAAATGCATCTGGGTCAAAACCAGGCGACTCTACTGCCAGCGAATGATCAACAATTAACTGAGTTGGAACCACTGGATTAACTTTAGAAGGGTCACCACCTTGATCTGCAATTGCATCGCGCAGGCCAGCTAAATCAACTAAAGCTGTTTGCCCTAAAATATCATGGCACACCACACGAGCTGGATACCAAGGAAAGTCTAAATCTTGCCTATTCTCGATCAGTTGTTTGAGTGAATCTGTAAGCATTTCTGGTTGACAGCGACGAACAAGTTGTTCAGCTAGAATGCGAGAAGTATAAGGAAGTTTGACATAAGCACCCGTTGTTATATCTTCAATTGCTTGACATGTGTCGAAGTAATCTAAATCTGTGCCATCGAGGTTTTTTCGATAATTGGTGTTCATTATTATTTTCCTTTAGTGTTGCTAATTATTCACTAGCCACGGTCAGCTAAAGCGACAAATTCAAGATTCTCAGGGCCAATATAGTTGGCCGATGGGCGAATAATTTTTCCATCTTGGCGTTGCTCAATCACATGAGCGCCCCAACCTGTAGTTCGTGCAATAACAAATAGTGGTGTAAACATTGCTGTTGGAACGCCCATTTGCTCATAAGAAACTGCTGAGAACCAATCTAGATTTGGAAACATTTTCTTTTCATCCATCATGACTGTTTCAATACGCTTAGCAACATCAAACATAGTCATATTTTTATTAGATTCAGACAGTTGTTTTGCAACACGCTTGATCACTTCGTTACGTGGGTCAGACACTGTGTAAACAGGATGTCCAAAGCCAATAATAATTTCTTTACGAGCCATGCGTTCACGAATATCTACCTCAGCTTGATCGGCATCTTTATAGCGCTTTTGAATTTCAGAGGCAACTTCATTTGCTCCACCATGCTTTGGTCCGCGTAATGCACCAATAGCACCTGTAATACAAGAGTGAATATCTGATCCAGTACCTGCGATGACACGACTTGCAAATGTTGAAGCATTAAACTCATGCTCTGCATAAAGTATCAAAGAAATATGCATGGCTTTTACCCATTCTTCGCAAGGTGATTCACCATGAAGCATATGTAAGAAATGTCCACCAATTGAATCATCGTCAGTTTCTGTCTCAATGCGTTTATTATTATGGCTAAAGTGGTACCAATAGACTAGCATTGAACCAAAGCTCGCCATAATACGATCTAAAGCAGCACGTGTTTCTTCCTCAGGATGGTTGTCTTTTTCTGTCATGAAAGTACCCATAACAGAACAACCTGTTCGCATTACATCCATCGGGTGTGCTGATTTTGGAATATTCTCTAAAATCGTTTTGACGACAGATGGCAATCCACGCATACCTTTTAATTTAGCTTTATAAGATTTCAGCTGTGAAATTGTTGGTAAGGTACCATGAATAATAAGATGTGCAATCTCTTCAAATTCAGCTTTTTCTGCAAAATCAAGAATATCATAACCACGATAATGTAAGTCATTACCTGTGCGTCCAACTGTACAAACAGCGGTATTTCCTGCTGAAGTACCTGAAAGAGCTACTGATTTTTTTGGCTTAAAACCTGGTGTTATTTGTTTTATATCACTCATTATGATTTATCCTCATTTGCAAATAGTTGGTCTAATTTTTGTTCATACTCATGATATCCAAGAAAGTCATATAATTCCATACGTGTCTGCATAGTATCTACAACATCTTTCTGATGACCATCTGCTTTAATATGCTCATAGACATTAAGTGCTGCTTTACTCATCGCACGAAATGCACTCAATGGATAGAGTTGTAATTTGACACCAACAGAAGAAAGCTCTTCAGATGTAAATAAAGGCGTTGCTCCAAATTCTGTGATGTTGGCCAATACAGGTACATCAACCGCTTTAACAAATTGATCATACTGTTCTAATGTATTAATAGCTTCTGGGAATATCATATCAGCGCCAGCTTCTACACAGGCTATTGCACGCTCAATAGCAGACTCAATACCTTCAACTGCTAGTGCATCTGTTCGTGCCATAATCACAAAATCTGACTCAGTCTTTGCATCTACAGCCGATTTAACACGGTCAACCATTTCTTGTTGACTGATGATTGCTTTATTAGGACGATGGCCACATCGCTTTTGCATAACCTGATCTTCAATATGAATAGCGCCAGCACCCGCACGAGTAAACTCACGAACACACCTGGCGATATTAAAAGCACCGCCCCAACCTGTATCGATATCAACTAATAATGGCAACTCAGTTGCATCTGTAATACGATAAGTATCTTCTAATACATCTTTCATGGTTGTAATACCAAGATCGGGAGTACCCATTGAGCAAGCAGCCACGCCACCACCTGAAAGGTATATAGCTTTATGACCAACTTTTTCTGCCATGATAGCTGAGTAGGCATTTACTGCACCTACGACTTGTAATGGGTTGTTATCTTCTACAGCTTTACGAAACACTTTACCTGCACTCATACTCATATCATTCCTCGATTTTTTCTTTGTCTAATAAAGTTTTTACAATTTTCCATGCGCCACTAATATGTCTTCGCATTAATATTTCTGCTAACTCAGGATCTCTATTATTAATAGCATCAACAATAGCATAATGATCATGAAGGGCTGGCTCTACTCGAAATGACATTTGACTACTGCGATGACGACACATTCTTAATACTTGATACAATTTATTGTTTAAATAATCAATCAACCATTGGTTTCGACATTTGGAAAAAATATAATAATGAAAATCCAAGCTACCTTCTTGTTGTAAATACCGCTTACCTTCTGATCGCTTAATAGATGACTCATGTTTTTGCAGTAAACGATAAAGGTTATCAATGTCAGACTGAGACATAGCAACACAAGCCAATCTTGTTGCAAACCCTTCCATTGCTTCACGCATTTGATACACATCTTGCATCATAGCAAAGTCCAGAGTAATAACTCTAGAGCCAGAGTGTGGACGACGATCCACCAGATTAATAGATTCTAATTTGTGTAAGGCTTCGCGCAATGGGCCACGACTAATGTCATACGATTTAGCAAGGCCTGCTTCACCTATTTTTTGCCCTTGCGGAATAATACCCGTAATGATATCTTCTTTAATCTGCTGGAATACATGCTCAGATAGAGTATCTTGTTTTATAGCCTGTAAAGCATTAATACTCATATTGTCAACAATGATAAAAATAATAAATCAAATTTAGCCAAATTCTACTAAGTTAATTATTTATTGTCAACAATGATAAAATAAAAAATCACTATTTGAAAAATTCAAGCAAAAAAAATGACGCTTAAGCGTCATTTTTAATAAACATAATTTTAGTTAAGTGTTATTCTTGAACTTCACTCACTTCATCAACATCTTCATCAACAGACGCTACTGATAATTCCACCTTAACTTCTTCAGCAGTTTCTGCGTCATGAGCTTTTTGCTGCGCGGTTAATTCTTGCTCCATAGCGTACTCTTCAGTTAAGATTGAAGCGTTAACAAGGCCAGCTTCAATTTCTCTAAGTGCTACTACAGTCGGCTTATCTTTACCAACATCTAAAGTTGATCTATAGCCGCCTGAGCTCAATTGGTGGGCACGTTTTGCAGCAACTAATACCAATTCAAAACGATTATCTACAAAATCCAAACACTCTTCAACAGTTACTCTTGCCATAATACTCTCTAACTTTTAGTTATGATAAAATCAATCAATTTTACACGAAAAATAACAGGTGCAATATTTTATGGAAAGACTAATTGTTTTAGATACTGAAACTACTGGCATCGAACCTTCTGAAGGGCATCGCATTATTGAAATTGGCTGTACTGAGATCATTGACAGAGAAATTACTGAGAACAATGAATACCATCAATACATCCAACCTGAGCGCAATGTAGGTGATTCAGTACGAATTCATGGTATCACAGATAAATTTTTAACTGGAAAGCCTAAATTTGAAAAAGTTGTTAACGAATTTATGGAATATATCAAAGGTGCCACACTGGTTATTCACAACGCACCATTTGACTTAGGCTTTTTAAATCATGAGTTAAAGATATTTGGATCTGATGAGTGTATTGAAGATCACTGTACAATTATCGATACACTAGAACTTTCTAGACAGCAACGCCCAGGCACGCTTCACAACCTGGACTCCTTGTGTCGTCGTTTTGAAATTGATGCCAGCGCTCGAACTGTTCATGGCGCACTACTGGATGCTCAAATTCTTGCGCAAGTTTACCTAGCCATGACTGGCGGTCAATCTACTTTATTTACCAACGATGGGTCATCTAGTGAACAAGATCAGAAAAACCAAAAAATTATTCGAGTAAACATTGACATTGGTAAAATTAAAGTTGTGCAAGCTAATGAGCAAGAGCTCGAAGCACATAATAATTACTTTTCACAAGCATAGTCATTAAGGGTTTTTCATGATATACCAAGATTTAAGAGAATTTATTGCTGAGCTTGAAAAGAGAAGTAAACTAAAACGTATCACCACTGAAGTAGATGCTAATTTAGAAATTATTGAGATTTGTCGTCGTATGCTTGATAAAAAAGGCCCTGCCCTATTATTTGTAAATATTAAAGGTTCAAATATTCCTGTCTTGGCTAACTTATTTGGTAAGCGTTGGAAATTGACTAATTACAAAAAATCCTAAATTTAGCCATTTACAATTCAGCTTAACAAAGTATAATTCTTTTTTTTCGGAGTATAGCGCAGTTTGGTAGCGTACCTGGTTTGGGACCAGGTGGTCGGGGGTTCAAATCCCTCTACTCCGACCAAAATTATAAATAGCACTGTTTTAGTACTTTTTTGCGCCCTTAGCTCAGCTGGATAGAGCAACGGCCTTCTAAGCCGTAGGCCTCAGGTTCGAATCCTGAAGGGCGCACCACATTATGGCGGGAATAGCTCAGTTGGTAGAGCCCTGGATTGTGATTCCGGTGGTCGCGGGTTCGAGCCCCGTTTCTCGCCCCACTACTCTTAAGGGTTTTAACCCTTTTGTTTCAATTTTCTGATTACTACTTATGTAACTCATGTGTAACCACACAAGAGAGAATTTTGACGTTCATACAAAAGCTTGATTGTGTAAATATGAGTCAAGTATTGGATTTGATAAACCTCAAAACCCTCTCTAGAATTAATAGATTAATGTATTAATTTATAGTAGGTATTTTGCCCCAAGTGAGAATTACTTGATATTGAGTTGACTTGCGAGTAAAGTAGCGGCAAGAAAAATTAACTTGGTATAAATAATGGAAATACTAGCAGGAGTATTTTTAATTTTAATGGTGGTATTTGCAGTGATTTCTTATCCAATGATTTCGACAGCTAGGAATGCCAAGAAGCAAGCTAAAGAAGGGAAGTAAATATGAAGATATTATTACCAACTCTATTTCTATCATTTAGCTCTATTGGGATTTCTTATGCTGACTTTCAAAATGGAATGAATGCGTTTGATAAAGGTGAATATAAGGTCGCACTTAAAGAATTCAAACCTTTAGCTAATCGTGGTGATATTGATGCACAATATATTTTAGGTGTTATGTATGACGATGGTAAAGGTGTAACCAAAGATAATAAACAAGCAATTAAGTGGTATCGTAAAGCCGCCGATCAAGGTGACACTGATGCGCAAAATAATTTAGATGCAATTTATGAAATTGTAGTATGTGATGCGTCATGATGGCGAGTCTTTAAGTATAATGAATTCTAAAGGGCAGCGTTATGTTGTTGATATATCTGCAAATGGAACGAAATATATTCGCCAGTGCGGTAAGACTAGTACACCACCATACTGCGATGGTACCCATCAAGGCAGTGATGTTGAGCCATTAGCATATATAGCTAATATAGATGAGCAACTATATATTTGTGGTTGTGGAAAGTCTGCTGGAAAGCCTTTTTGTGACGGCTCTCATCAGTAGATTTAAAATATTTTATAAAGAATAAAAAAAAGGAGAATTATATGGATGACCAGGCAAAATTATTACTAAGAATAACTGTTGGATTTACCATGCTATTTCATGGCATCGCCAAATTTAATGGCATTGGTTTTATTAGTGGAACACTAGCTGGAATTGGACTGCCAGAGATTATCGCAAATGGTGTGTATATTGGTGAAGTACTTGCACCATTAATGGTTATTGTTGGATTGTATACTCGAATTGGTGGATGGCTGATGGCTATCAATATGCTATTTGCAATTGGCTTGATGCACTCTCAACAAATATTCACATTAACAGAACAGGGCGCTTGGGCTATTGAATTACAAGTTCTGTATCTATCAGCAGCTGTAGTAATTGCTTTGTTAGGTAGTGGAAAGTTTGCACTAAAAGCTGACTAATTTTTAAAAGATAAAGTAGCTGTTATGTTGCCAATCATATAAGAACTAGCTACTTTCTAATCTTTAATTAGAATATTAAAAAAGGTGCTTAGGCACCTTTTTTAACGCCCATAATAAGTTGAATTGCCTTACAAGTACGCTATAGACAAGATTTTGGATCATATCTTGCCAAGTATCAATGAGTGATAAATGTTGGCCGCGGAAATCTAAGTCTTTAAATAAAAATCTGTTAATTGTATTCATAGGTATGATTTTAATTTATACCTAGGGACACAAGTAAAAAAGTGATAGAAAGAAAAATTACCATTAAAGTTGATAAACAGCTCTTAATTGATGCCTTGGTCGAAGCAACTGAATTATCTAAGCAAAGTCTTAAAAGTGCTCTGGATAAAGGCTGTGTTTGGCTAAAAACAGACAAACAAATTAGTAGAATTAGACGCATTAAAAAACCATTAAAAATAGGCAATGAAGTCTTTATTTACTGGAATGAAGAAATTTTATCCTCAGTCCCTACTCAGCCAACTTTAATACTAGATAAAAAAAGTTATAGCATTTGGTTTAAGCCTGCTGGAATTTTTTCTCATGGCTCAAAGTGGGGAGATCATTGTTCATTAACTCGATTGGTTAAAAAGATGCTAGATCGCCCTAGCTTTTTAGTACATAGGCTTGATCGTGCAACTAGCGGGCTTATGATAGTTGCCCATTCAAAGGCTATGGCTAGAGATTTTTCAAAATTATTTGCTGATAGGCTAATTAAAAAAACCTATCTGGCAATAGTTTCAGGGAGTTTTCCCGTTGAGAATATTAGTTTAGATTATGATATCGATGACAAACATGCATTAAGTCATATCACCAAACTAGCAGAAAGCCAAGAAAAAACATTACTTAGTATTCACATTGAAACGGGCAGAAAACATCAAATTAGAAAGCATCTTAGTAATTTTAATTTCCCAATTATTGGTGATCGACTATATAGTGATGCAAAAAAAGACCACCTAGAAGACTTACAATTACAGGCGGTTAATTTGGTTTTTAACTGTCCAATCAATCAGCAATCAATTAACATTAACTTATCTGAAAATGAGCAGTTAAAACTCTAGTAAAAAGCATTGCAAGCCAACAGACTTGAATCTATTAGATAATACCCATATCTAATACTCAATTATCATCGAAATAGGAGTACCTATGAAAAGAATCTTTTTATTTTTAATGACTAACATTGCCATTCTTGTCTTGCTAAGCATTACTTTAAGCTTGCTTGGTGTTGAGGGAATTCTAAAGGAGAATGGCTCAGATCTTGACTTACAAGCTCTACTTATTTTCTCTGCTGTATTTGGCTTTGGTGGCGCTTTTATTTCGTTATTAATTTCCAAGTGGATGGCCAAACGCATGACAGGTGCAGTGGTCATTAAATCACCTGCTAATAACCTTGAAAAATGGCTCATTGAAACCGTTGAAAAACAAGCAAAAATAGTAGGTATTCGTATGCCTGAAGTGGCTATTTTTCCCACAACTTCATTGAACGCTTTTGCTACGGGTGCAAGTAGAAATAAAGCTTTAGTGGCTGTTTCTCAAGGCTTGCTTGATACTATGAGTAAGGGCGAGATAGAGGCTGTTGTTGGTCATGAAATGAGTCATGTTGCCAATGGCGATATGGTAACGCTAACGCTTATTCAAGGCGTGGTAAATACCTTTGTTATCTTCTTCTCACGAGTAATTGGGCACTTTGTTGATCGTGTTATTTTAAAAAATCAACGCGGACATGGTATTGGTTATTTTATAACCACACTTTTTGCTCAAATTGTACTTTCGATTTTAGCTTCGACTATTGTTATGTACGTTTCTAGAAAACGTGAATTTGTCGCTGATACTGGCGGTGCAGACTTGGCTGGCCATCAAAACATGATTGGTGCATTAAAATGCCTTGGACAGGTTGAACCAGAAGCACTTCCTGAGCAAATGGCTGCCTTTGGTATTAATGATAAAAAAGGTTTTTCCTCATGGTTTTCGTCACATCCGCCTATTGAAGATCGCATTAAAGCCCTTGAAAATCGTGCATTAACTTTGGATAAATAAGACAATGGCTATTGATATTAAATCTTTTGATGAAATTACAAAAATGCGTGTCGCTGGACGTTTAGCTGCCGATGTTTTAGACATGATTACACCTCATGTAAAAGCTGGAATAAGTACAGATGAACTTGATAAAATTTGCCATGATTATATC
>Ga0209482_1002301_pt1 | contig 11997 bp, 13 predicted proteins | sample CoawatmetaG10DNA_FD_187512 | JGI IMG/M metagenome (GOLD analysis project Ga0209482, IMG submission 187512) | Marine microbial communities from the West Antarctic Peninsula - Coastal water metaG104-DNA (SPAdes) (version 2) | ecosystem: Environmental > Aquatic > Marine > Coastal ...
TGGCCATATAAAAATAAGTTTACAAGCTATAGATTTATTAAATCTTGATAAAGTTTACTGGCTTATTACAAAACAAAACCCTCTAAAATCTAGTAAAGAATATTTATCTTTAGATTTGAGAATTGAAAAAGCAAAAAACATAATAGATAAAAGAAATATAGAAATTATAAATATTGAAGAAGAGACTAAGTCTAATTATATTATTGATAACCTCAGGCACATAAAGTTAAATGATAATACAAATCAATTTATATTTTTAATGGGTGCAGATTCTTTTTTATCGCTAGATAAATGGAAAAATTATGAAAATATTTTTGAAGAATTTCCTATTGCCATATTTAATCGTAACGGCTTAGAGGAACAGGTAATAAATGGCTTTATTGGTAAGAAATATGAAAAGTTTAGATTGAATTATAATTCAAGAGAGCTATTGTATGAAAAAAATCCAAGCTGGGTATTTATTAAAAATTTTGATGAAAACATATCATCCACAGAAATTAGATTAGAAAAATAAATTGGATAATCTTCATAGCATAATTACAGACCTAGAATCTAATAAGGCCGATAATATCCTTTCTATAGATGTTTCAAAAAAGACGTCTATTGCCAGTCATATGATTTTTGCAACCGGTACATCTAATCGACATGTAAATGCACTTTCACAGTCAATATATAGAAGCTTAAAAAAATCTGGTTTTAAAGGTGCTAATATAGAGGGTGATAATAGTACTGGATGGATTGTAATAGATTGTGGCGATATTATTGTTCATATTTTTAAAAAAGAGATTAGAGAATTTTATAATCTTGAAAAAATGTGGTCTGTAGATCTAGAATCTTTTAGTGAATGAAAATCCAAGTTTTATACTTAGATAAATTAAAGTTTGATGCTGAAAAAACTTTAGCATCTAAATATTTAGGCAGAATACAATCATCGAGTAGAAAAATAATTGATCCTATTATTCTAAAACAAATAAGTTTTAAGGAAATGGATCAGGAGTTAATTTCTGAGAGTTTTAATGTTCTGCTTGATGAAAAAGGAGAAAGCTTAACTACTATAAAATTTACTGAATTAATATTTGAAAGTTCTAATAAAAAAATTAACTTCTTTATTGGAAATACTGATGGTTTTACTGAAATAATGAAAAAAAAAGCAAATAAACTATTGTCAATTAGCCCAATGACTCTCACTCATTCCTTTGCTACTATAATACTGTTAGAACAAATCTATAGAGCAACTACAATAAAGACTAATCATCCATATCATAAAGCCTAAATATGAAAAAATTACCAATATATACGTTTTTTATAATTCTTCTTTTTTCATATTCACTTAATGCAAGTAATGAAAATTTATACAAAAAGCTTAATACATTTGGTGATGTCTTTGAAACTATTAGATCGAACTATGTAAGTGATGTTGATGAAGAAGATGTAATAGAAGCTGCAATTAATGGAATGCTTCAGTCTCTTGACCCACATTCTAGTTATATGGACTTAGAAAATTATAGAGATATGCAGGAGCAGACTGATGGCAAGTTTGGTGGGTTGGGAATTGAAGTAACATCAGAAAGTGGGTATGTAAAAATAATTTCACCTATTGATGGAACACCAGGTGCAAAAGCAGGTGTAGAGCCAGGTGATTATATTACTCATATTGATGATGAAAATATTTTTGGACTTAGCCTTACAGAATCAGTAGATAAATTAAGAGGTCTAGTTGGGACAACTGTAAAACTTAAAATTGCAAGAGAAGGTGAAGATGAGCCTCTAGAAATATCTATTACACGAGCGATTATTACTGTTGAAGCTGTTAAATTTCGTCGTGAAGGTAATGTAGGATATATTAAATTAATATCATTTAGTGAGCAAGCAGATCGAGGTATTAAAAAAGCAATAAATAATCTACAGGCAGAAATTGGAACTGATAAATTAATTGGATATATATTGGATTTGAGAAATAATCCTGGTGGCTTATTAGGCCAATCAATTTCAGTAACTAATAACTTTCTAAATTCAGGTGAGATAGTGTCAACTAAGGGAAGAGATAGGTCTAATATTGGTTCTTTTAAAGCAACTAAAGGTGATTTAACAAAAAATAAACCAATTATAGTTTTAATTAATCGTGGGTCGGCATCTGCATCTGAAATTGTAGCTGGAGCTCTTCAAGATCATAAGCGAGCCATAATTATAGGCGAACAATCTTATGGTAAAGGATCCGTTCAAACTGTTTTCCCATTAAATGATAGAAGTGCTATACGACTAACTACTGCATTATATTACACGCCTTCAGGTGACTCAATTCACAAGATAGGTATTACTCCAGATATAGAAGTTTTAAAATCTAAAGACCCTGATAATAAAATAGATAACCAACTTGAATATGCTCTAAATCTTTTAACAAAAGATCAAATTGTTAAATAGTATGGATTTTAAAGATTATAGACGTGGTGTAGGCATGGTTGTTATTAACCATGAAAAAAAAATATTCATTGGACAGAGATTTGATAAAGATAAAGCTGCATGGCAAATGCCACAAGGTGGCATAGATAATGATGAAACTCCAGAACAAGCATGTTTAAGAGAGTTAGGAGAAGAAACAGGAATACTATCAAATTATAAAATTATAGATAAAACTAAAAATTGGTATAGTTACGATTTACCTAGAAATCTTCAAAAAAAACTTTGGAGAGGTAAGTATAAGGGCCAAGTTCAGCAGTGGTTTATTTTAGATTTTTTTGGTAATGATGCTGAAATAAATATAAAGACAAAACATCCAGAATTTAAGAATTGGAAATGGGCCAATAAAGAAGAATTAATGAAATTAGTAGTCCCATTTAAAAGAGAATTATACGAAAATACTTTTACTGAATTCTCTAAATTTTTATAAACTTAAAGATTTAAGACTATCTATTTTACTCTGAATCTTAATGTTCGAATTATTAGTAGCTAAGATATTTTCTAAATCTGTTATTTTCTGATTTATAAAGTTACTATCTAAATTTTCTTTCTCTATTAATTCTACTGCAATTATCAATAAATTATTTGCATTAAATTGAACAAAGCCTTCGGTAATATAGATTTTTTGCTCACCTCCATTTTCAAGATTTATAGAAATAAAGCCTGGTCTTACTGATGAAATATAGCTTACATGATTAGCTAAGAAACCAATATCACCTTCAGTTGCAGGAACTGTAACTCTTGATGCATTGGCCTCTAAGAAAATTTTAGATGGTGTGACAAGTTTTATGCTAAAAATTTCTGACATATTAATTAAGCCGCAGCATCCTCAGCCATTTTTTCTGCTTTTTTAACTGCGTCTTCAATAGTCCCAACCATATAGAAAGCCGACTCCGGTAGGTGATCGTATTCACCTTTACAGATCGCATCAAAACCATTGATAGTGTCTTCTAACTCAACATATTTTCCAGGTGTACCTGTAAATACTTCTGCAACAAAAAAGGGCTGAGACATAAATCTTTGAATCTTTCTTGCTCGTGCCACTGTTAGCTTGTCGTCTTCTGATAACTCATCCATACCTAAAATGGCAATAATATCTTGAAGAGACTTATATGTTTGAAGTACCGATTGAACATTTCTTGCTACATTATAATGTTTATCTCCTAGTATTCTCGCATCAAGAATTCTAGATGTAGAATCTAATGGGTCAACTGCCGGATAGATTCCAAGTTCAGCAATCTGCCTAGATAAAACTGTTGTTGCATCCAAGTGAGCAAATGATGTTGCTGGAGCCGGGTCAGTTAAATCATCTGCTGGCACATAAATTGCCTGCACTGAAGTAATAGATCCTTTATCGGTAGATGTAATTCTTTCTTGAAGCTGCCCCATGTCTGTAGCCAAGGTTGGTTGGTATCCAACTGCAGATGGTATTCTTCCAAGAAGAGCTGAAACTTCTGAACCAGCCTGTGTAAATCTAAAAATATTATCTACAAAAAATAGTACATCTTTTCCTTCTTGATCTCTGAAGTATTCAGCTTGAGTAAGTCCTGTTAAAGCAACCCTAGCTCTTGCCCCAGGAGGCTCATTCATCTGACCATAAACTAATGCACATTTAGATTTATCACCTTCTAAGTCGATAACACCAGATTCTATCATTTCATGATAAAGATCATTTCCCTCTCTAGTTCTTTCGCCTACACCTGCAAATACAGAATATCCACCATGTGCTTTTGCAATATTATTAATCAATTCCATAATGATAACTGTTTTACCAACACCAGCACCACCAAATAATCCAATTTTACCACCTCTTGAATATGGAGCTAGCAAGTCGACTACTTTAATTCCAGTAACAAGTATTTCTGTTTCAGTTGCCTGATTAACAAATGCTGGTGCTTCTCTATGAATTCCCCAAGTTTCAGCCGACTTAATCTCTCCTCTTTCATCAACTGGATCCCCAGTTACATTCATAATTCTCCCCAATGTCTCAGGACCGACTGGTACTTGAATTTGATTTCCGGTATCAATAACTTCATCACCTCGTGACATACCATCTGAAGAATCCATTGCTATAGTTCTTACGCTAGACTCCCCTAAATGTTGCGCAACTTCTAGAACAACAACTTTATCTCCTACTTTTACAGTTAAAGCATTTAATATGGCTGGAAGGCCATCTTCAAACTTAACATCGACAACTGCTCCAATTACTTGTGAAATAGATCCTTTTATATTACTCGTCATATTTTCTCCTTTTTTTAAACTGCTTCTGCTCCAGAAATAATCTCTATTAATTCTTTTGTGATTACTGCTTGTCTAGAACGATTATAAAATAGTGTTAAACTATCGATCATATCTGAGGCATTTCTGGATGCATTATCCATTGCGCTCATTCTTGACCCCTGCTCACTTGCTGAGCTTTCTAAGAGTGCCTTAAAAATTTGTACTGCAAAATTTAATGGTAATAGCTCTTCTAAAATTTCCTTCTCATTGGGTTCAAATTCAAAAAAAATATTATCCTCAATAGAATCTACTTCATTTTTTTGTTCAGCTATTTCAGCTGGAACAACTTGTTGTTCAGTAGGTATCTGAGATATTACAGATTTAAATTTATTATAAAATATAAGACATTTATCAAATTCAGCATCAAAATACATTTTAATAATCTTGTCTGAAATATTTTTAGCATCATTATACTGAATTGATTTTATCGCAGATAAATCAACAGTATCAACGATTATATTACCATACTGTCTCTTAACAATGTCGTAGCCTTTTTTTCCAACACAAATTATTTTAACTACTTTGTCTCGTTTCTGTAATTCTATAACTTTTTCTCTTAAAGATTTGGAAATTTGAGAATTAAATCCACCACAAAGACCTCTTTCTGAAGTAAATAATACTAGTAGATAAGTTTTATCTTCATCATTTCCTGTCAAAAGATTTCTAGAATTGTCAGTTGATATAAAACCTCTAGAAATAGAATCCATAAGATTTTTCATATTGTCTGAGTATGGACGAGACTGTTCTGCAGCCTCTTGGGCTTTTCTAAGCTTTGCTGCAGCTACCATCTTCATTGCTTTTGTTATTTTCTGTGTTGATTTAACACTAGCAATTCTTTTTTTTAAGTCGTTTAAATTAGGCATGATAAATTTAAGCTTTTTTAAACTCCTCAATTGCACTGATCAATGTACTCTCAGTAGCATCATCACAAACGCCAGTTGTATTGATTGTTTCAATTACCTCAGGATTTGAAGTACTTATCTTAGCAAAGAAATCTCTTTCAAAATCTTTAATCTGATTTAATTCAAGATCATCTAGATATCCTTTTACTCCAGCAAAAACTGATATTACTTGTTCTGCAACAGTCATTGGAGAGTACTGGTCCTGCTTTAAGAGTTCTGTTAATTTAGATCCACGATTCAATAAATTTTGAGTTGATATATCTAAATCTGAACCAAATTGAGCAAAAGCCGCCATTTCTCTATACTGAGCTAATTCTAATTTAATGGAACCTGAAACTTTTTTCATTGCTTTGCACTGAGCAGCAGATCCAACTCTTGATACTGATAATCCAACATTTACTGCAGGTCTAATACCTTGGTTAAATAATTCTGTTTCTAGAAATATTTGTCCATCAGTAATACTAATAACATTAGTAGGAATAAACGCACTAACATCATTTGCTTGAGTTTCAATGATTGGTAAAGCAGTAAGCGAACCTCCACCATTTTCATCATTTAATTTTGCAGCTCTTTCTAATAGTCTACTATGAAGATAAAATACATCGCCCGGAAATGCTTCACGACCTGGAGGTCTTCTAAGTAATAATGACATCTGTCGATAAGCGACAGCTTGCTTTGACAAATCATCATAAACAATTAAAGCATGCATTCCATTATCTCTAAAATATTCAGCCATAGAGCATCCGGCATAAGGTGCCAGGAATTGAAGTGGTGCTGACTCTGAGGCTGTTGAGGCTATTACAGTCGTATATGACATTGCTCCCGCATTCTCTAAAGTTTTAACAATTTGGGCAACTGTAGATCTTTTTTGTCCAATTGCTACGTAGAAACAATATAGTTTTTTTGACTCATCAGAAGATTCATTTATTGTTTTCTGATTAATAATTGCATCAATCGCTACGGCTGTTTTACCAGTTTGCCTATCTCCAATAATAAGCTCTCTTTGTCCACGACCAACAGGTATCAAGCTATCAATAGCTTTTAATCCTGTTTGCATTGGCTCAGAGACTGATTGTCTTGGTATAATGCCCGGAGCTTTAACCTCAATACGAGATCTTTTATCTGAATTAATTGGTCCCTTACCGTCTATTGGATTGCCTAAAGCATCAACAACACGGCCCAAAAGTTCTTTTCCAACAGGCACATCTACAATTGAGTTAGTTCTTTTAACAGTATCTCCTTCTTTAATTCCAGAGTCACCTCCAAATAAAACCACACCAACATTATCACTCTCAAGATTAAGAGCCATTCCTTTGGTACCATCACTAAATTCGACCATTTCACCAGCTTGAACATTATCTAATCCATAAACTCTAGCGATACCGTCTCCAACAGAGAGGACTTGACCTACTTCGAGTATTTCGGAATCTGATCCAAAATTTTTAATTTCTTCTTTTAAAATTTTTGATATTTCTGATGGTTTAATATCCATTATGCTACCTCTTTCATTTTAGCTTTTAACGCGTTTAATTTACTTTTGATCGTACTATCAATCATTTGACTTCCAATTTGAATTTTAAGACCTGCAATCAAGCTTTCGTCTACTTCTGTATGTAAAATAAATTCTGAACTAAATTTTTCTTTTAGTTTTTGCTTAATAGAATTAATTTGATTTTCTGATAAAACTTTTGAAGCTGAAACATAGGCATTTTTAATCCCATTAAAATCAGAGACTAAATCTTTATAGCTCTTTATTATTTCTTGAATATTGCTCACACGACCTTTTTTAGTAACTACACCTATAAAGTCTTTAGTCAGTTTTGATAACTCAAGTTTATCAGCCAACATATCTAGCAAACTTAATTTATTCACGTTTTTGATAGATGGATTTTCAATGAAAGATGCAAAAATTTTATCTGCCAATAAAAGTTCCAAAATCTTATCTAAATCATTAGAAATACTGTCCAGTACCTTAGCTTCTTTTGCTAACTGAAATAGCGCATTTGCATATCTTGATGCAGAGGCTGAATGACTAGATTTTGACATTAGTAGCTATTTTTTAGATTAAATTAAAGTCACTGCGTATCATTAAGTATAGTATTTTTCAAGCACTTGAATGTCACATATGCCCTTTTTATGTGAAGTTTTGTGGGTCAATATCGGTTGTAATGGTCACACCGGGCGTTTGAGGGACCTTAGATAGCCAATGAAGGATAATTTTTTGTATTTTTCTGCCTTTTTTTTCGTGAATCAGGAACCTCAGCCTATGCTTACCCTTTAATCTAGATAATGGAGCTGGGGCTGGTCCATAAAAATCTACATTATCAATTTTTGGAGTAGATTTAGATAACTTCAAACAAGCTTGCTGCACATCTGAAATGTTCCTACCGGAAACTATAATAGCTGCCATCTTTGATATAGGCGGAAGATTTGCACTCATTCTAATATTTAATTCTTTTTTATAAAATTTTTCTCTATCCATATTTGTTAGGTCTTTAATTGTTTCATTTTCAGGAAAATAACTCTGTAAATAAACTTCGCCTGGTATGTCACCGCGACCAGCTCTACCTGCAACTTGATAAAGCATTTGATAAGTTTTCTCCGAGGCGCGAAGATCTCCACCTCTTAAAGTCATATCAGCATCTACTACTCCAACACATGTAAGAAATGGAAAATGATATCCTTTTGTTATTAGCTGGGTACCAATAATAATATCAAATTTATTATTATAAATTTTCTCTACTTTTTCATTTAGATCTTCACTTGATTTAATATGATCACTGGAAAAAAGACAAATTTTTGCTGTTGGAAAATCTCTAGCAATTTCATTGTAAATTTTTTCAATACCAGCCCCAAAATCAACAAATGATTCATCTTCATTATTACAACTCTGACATTTAATTTGAAACGAGCCTAATTTATATCCACAGTGATGGCACAATAATTTTTTATCTTTTAAATGTTCAACTAAATAACTTGAACAATTTTTACATGTAAATTTATGTCCACAGCTTTTACAAATAATCATTGGTGCATAACCTCTTTTATTAATAAACAAAAGTGATTGTTGATCCATAGATAATTTTTTTAGAATAGTCTTCTTTAATTCATCTGAAACCCAGTTATTTTTTTTGAGTTTGCTTTTTTTCATATCAATAACTGTTATTTTTGGCTCAGGTGTTATTGAAAATTTATTTTTAAGTTTGACATGAAAATATTTTTTTTGATCAATATTATAAATTGTTTCAAGAGAGGGAGTTGCACTTACAAGAATTAAAGTAAATTTTTCTATTGATGCCCTAACAACGGCCATATCTCTAGCGCTATATATTCCTTTCTCTTCTTGTTTGTAAGACGGGTCATGTTCCTCATCTACAACCAACATACCAAGATTTTTATAAGGTAAAAATAAGGCTGACCTAGTACCTATCAGTATCTGACTTCTACCTGAAATAATTTTATGGATAATTTTCTTCTTTTTAGATGGTGTTATTTTGCTATGCCAAATATCAGGCAAATAACCAAACCTTTTTTCAATTCTTTTAATAAAATCATTAGTTAAAGATACTTCAGGGAATAAAATTAAAGATTGTTTTTTATCTAAGATATTTTTTTCAATTAAATCAAAGTAAACTTCAGTTTTTCCTGAGCCAGGCATACCATCCAATAAGATTGTTGAATATTCATTATGAGAAATAATATCCTCTATTTTTTCTCTTGCTTTAGTTTGAGTATCATTAAGCTTTAAATCATTAGGTGTTAAAATATTTTCATTATTTTCATATTCATTTTCTTTATCAAAGTAGGCTTCACTTTTAGGTAAAATCATTTTTAATACCATTCCTTTGGGTATTAAATTATATGATGCAATCCATTCTAAAAATTTTATCATTTTTTTGGATAATGAGTATGAAGATACATCAACAATCAATTTAATCTTTTTTAAATCAAAGTTTGTTTTATCACTTGTATCCCTTACGACACCCAAATAATTTTTATTTCTAAATGGCACTAAAACAATGGATCCTACATTGATTATTTGATCTTCTGTAAAGCTATATGTAAATTCTTGATCAAGTGGGTAAGCCACTAAAACGTTGGCAAAATAAATTTTTTGTATTACTGAATTCATATGTATTATTTATTTTTCATGTTATAAGTATAATACTAAATATATACTAAAATAATATGGACTTTTTTTTAGATACAGCAGAAGTAGATGTTATCAAAGACCTTAGTGAAACAGGTCTTATAGATGGCATTACTACAAACCCATCACTTGTTGCAAAATCTGGACAAGATTTTATTACCGTATTAGAAAAAATTGCTACAATTGTTGATGGCCCTATTAGTGCTGAAGTTACCGCAGTTGATACTGAGGGTATGATCAATGAAGGTTTAAGATTATCAAAAATAGCTAAAAATATTGTTGTTAAATTACCTCTAACTTTAGATGGCTTAAAAGCTTGTGTTGCACTTACTAATAAAAAAATATCTACGAATGTTACACTCTGTTTTTCTTCTAACCAAGCCCTAATTGCTGCCAAAGCTGGTGCAACTTACATATCCCCTTTTATTGGAAGGTTGGACGACATAGGTGAAAGTGGTTTAGATCTAATTCAAGATATAAAATCTATATACTCTAATTATAACAAGCTTAATACTAAGATCTTAGTTGCCTCGGTAAGAAGTTTAGATCATGTAGCAAAGTCGGCTATTATTGGCGCAGATACAGTTACGCTTCCTCCAAAAGTTTTTATGGAAATGTATGAACACGAATTAACAAAAAAAGGTTTAGACGCGTTTCTTAAAGACTGGGCTGAGACTAAACAATCAATTTTATAATTTATTCATAAGTGGAAGAATTCATTATACAAAAAGAGTATCAAGACTGGCTCTCTAACTTAAAGAATCTTAAGGGACTAAGTCCAAATACTATCTCTGCATACAAGAGAGATATTAAAAAATTTATTTTATTTCTAAGGAATTATCTAGGTAATGATCCTTCAATAGAAGATTTTAAAAGACTGAACAATAACAGCTTTAGAGGATACTTGGCAGAGCAAAAAAACTTAGGAAATTCTAACGTTTCAATTGCTAGACAAATATCTTCTCTAAAGTCATTTTTTAATTATTTAATAAAAATAAAAAAGTTTAATAGCTCCCCAATTCTTAATTTAAAAGGACCTAAACAAAAGAAAAGTTTACCCCGCCCAATAATTGCAGACCTTGCAATTCAAGTTATAAAAGAAGCTAAAAATATTGATGATGAGAAATGGATTGGTCAACGGAATCAGACAATTTTGATTTTATTATACGGGTGTGGACTAAGAATCTCTGAAGCTTTAAATCTAAATTATTCAAATTTTACAAATGAAGACTATTTAATAATAAAAGGTAAGGGCAATAAAGAACGAATTGTTCCAATGATGGATTATATAAGAAAAAGTATAATGAATTATCTAGAAATTTGCCCTTATGAATTTACTAATGATGATCCGTTATTTATTGGCAAAAGAAGAAGGAGACTTAGCCCTAGAATAATTCAATATGCATTAGAAAAAATTAGAGCATCACTATCGTTACCTGAAACGGCAACACCTCATGCCCTAAGACACTCATTTGCTACACATTTATTAGAAAATGGTGGAGATTTAAGAACTATCCAAGAATTACTTGGTCATAGTAGCTTATCAACAACTCAAAAATATACTAAAGTTGAGAACTCTCAGCTACTTAATATCTATACAAAAACACATCCATTAGCTAAAAATAAATAAATGGAAAATCCAATAAATAAATGGCACGAAGTTGTAGATAAACAAGATCACAAATTATTAAAATCTATTCTAGCTGAAAATGTAACTTTCTATTCTCCTGTTGTCTTTACTCCACAAAAGGGAAGAGATTTAACATTGCTATACTTAATGGCTGCAGCTCAGGTATTTAATAATAAGTCTTTCTCATACACTAAAGAAATTATTAATGAAAATCATGCAGCTCTTGAATTTAGATTAAGTATCGATGGAATTGAAATTAATGGTATTGATTTAATTACCTGGAACGAAGAAGGCATGATTATTGAATTTAAGGTTTTTATAAGACCCCTACAGGGTGTCAGCGTAATTCACAAAATGATGCAACAAATGTTAGAAAATTTTTCAAAAAAATAAAATATTTTATAATTATTATTTATTTTTTAGGATTTGTATTTCTTGAGAAGGTTTTTTTCTTGTAAGGTTTTTTGAATCCTTCACCACGTGAATCATCTTTACTAAAAGTTTTTTTCTTGTAAGGTTTTTTGAATCCTTCACCGCGTGAATCATCTTTTCTAAAAGGTTTTTTGAATCCTTCACCA
>Ga0209482_1002302_pt1 | contig 11996 bp, 24 predicted proteins | sample CoawatmetaG10DNA_FD_187512 | JGI IMG/M metagenome (GOLD analysis project Ga0209482, IMG submission 187512) | Marine microbial communities from the West Antarctic Peninsula - Coastal water metaG104-DNA (SPAdes) (version 2) | ecosystem: Environmental > Aquatic > Marine > Coastal ...
GAAATCTACGCAACTTAACGTTAGTAAAAAATGGAATTCTATGATGAAAACCATACAAATACCTGACGGAAAAGGCGGATTTGCGATACCACCCATGCATGGTGTTGTGTACAATATGCAATCAGTATTACAAAAGAACGATAAAGGTTCTTGGTATGGTTGGTCAGTAGCACAAGACAGAATTATGGGACAAGCCGATACATCTTTGTACTTAAGTGCAAAAGATTTTAGAGGTAATGTTTCAAAAGGAAACGTGCAAACAAAAGCAGATGTGGAAGAGAAAGCTAAAGATAGTACACCGTACTAAATTTAGTTTTAAGGGGATCGCAAGATCCCCTTTACAAAGAAAGGAAAAAGTAATATATGGATAAATTCAAACAAATTTTTAGTGGATTAACAATAGCATATGGGCAATACCAACCCGGTGACAGAGGAGAGAATGGTACTAAACAAAAAGGTAAAGCCTTTATTGTTCGTAAAACCGTTACCGATGAACTCTGGACCAATCATCTTGCAGGACAAGGACCTGCCCTTGGGATTATCCCTATCACAGAAAATAATGATTGCAGGTGGGGCTGTATTGATATTGACGAATATGACCTTGATCACCTTAGCCTCATTAAAAGTATTCGGGATCTTAAACTTCCAGTAGTAGTTTGTAGATCTAAGTCTGGCGGAGCACACGTCTTTTTATTTACCAAAGAAAATATTCCTGCATCATTGATGCAATCCAAATTAAAACAAATGGCCGTTATACTTGGTTATGAAGGTTCTGAAATATTTCCAAAGCAAACAGAAATTTTAGTGGAACGTGGTGACACTGGAAACTTTTTAAATTTACCTTACCACAATCAAATGAAAGGATTACGTTATGCTATCGATGATGAAGGCAATGGTTGCACCCTTGAGGAATTTTATAAACTCTATGATAAATACGCACGAGAGAAATCAGCTATCGAAGAAATTAAAATTGAAAAACAAAAAATAGAAGAAGCATTTCCCTCGGGACCTCCTTGTTTAAATAAACTAGCATCAACAGGATTTGGTGAAGGGTCTAGAAACAATGCACTATTTAATGTAGCAGTTTATTACAAACAATCTAATCCAGATACTTGGGAAGATGAAATTGTAAAAGCAAACATGAAACATATGGAACCACCATTAAGTAATGGCGAGGTTCAACAATTAATTAAATCAGTTAACAGAAAAGGTTATGACAAATATAGATGTAAAGATGCACCTATCAATGCGGTATGTCAATCTGGTTTATGTAGAACTAAAAGATTTGGTGTAGGGTTTGGTGAAGAAGAAATGCCACAACTTGGAAGTCTTACAAAGTATACATCAACACCACCACAATGGTTTTTAAATGTAGATAAGACTAGAGTAGAATTAAAAACAGAACAATTATATAGCCCACCTTTGTTTGCATTAGCATGCTTAGATCAAGCTAACTTAATTGTACCAGTACCTAAACCTAAAGATTGGAAACAACATTTTTTAAAACCAATGATGCAAAACTTACAAGAAGTAGAACCATTGGAATCTTTAAATCCTATGAATGAAATTACAGGGTTATTGCAAGACTGGACTACTAACAGACAGAGTGCAAGAACTATGGATGATATATTTAACAAACTTCCTTATACAGAAAATGGTTTTACTTATTTTAGAATGGAAGACTTTTATTCTTTTTTAAAAAAGAACAATTGGGATATGGATAAAATTAAAACAGGTAATTTAATTAAAAGACTTGAAGATATATTTATTGAAGAGACTAGACTTAGAATTAAATCTCAACAACCAAGAGTTGTTAAAATTAAAACTATGAAAAAATTAGAAGCAACTGTTTCTAAGGTTGAGTACCAACAAGATGTTTTTTAATGAGAGTAGATGCTTACATGGATTTATTAACTATAACATTTTGGACTGCTATATATATTTGGAGTACATTTTTATGAAATATGGATTAACTAACAAACAATTAAAACTTTTTAATTTTATTAAAGATTATATTAACAAAAATAATATAGCACCTTCTTATGAAGAAATGAAAAAAGGAACTGGTTCTACAACTAAATGTACAATTTTTACAAAAATCAATCAGTTGCAGGAAAGAGGGTGGATAAAAAAACTACCTGGAAAAAATAGAAGTATAACAATAATATGAAAACAATAATATTAGGACCACCAGGAACAGGAAAGACAACAACGTTGTTAAATTTAGTTGACGAGTTTATACAACAAGGAATTAGACCTAAACAAATAGGTTACTTTTCGTTTACTAAAAAAGCCGCAACAGAAGCGGCTAATCGTGCAGCTGAGAAATTTGGTTTAGATATAGAGAATGATCTATCTAATTTTAGAACTTTACACTCATTAGCTTTTAGAAATTTAGGAATGACTAAAGAAAAAATGATGAAACAAGAAGACTATAAAGAATTTGGGCAGAAATGTGGCATACCTATTAAGACTGCCAACTATTCATCCGAAGATGGTACATTTAATTCTGATAATGAATATTTAACAATTATTAATACAGCTAGAGTTAAGCGTATGGATTTGTTAGACTATTATGATTCTAGGCAGAATATATTAGACATAGAAAGAAATACATTATTTTTATTAGCAGAGGAATTAGAAAGATTTAAAAAAGAGAAAGGTTTAAAAGATTTTACAGATTTACTAGAAGATTTTATTGAGAAATCACTGCCTGGAAGTTTAGAAGTATTATTTATTGATGAAGCACAGGATTTATCTTTAATACAATGGGAAATGGTTAGACACCTTTGGAAATATGCAAAAAAAACTTACATAGCAGGCGATGACGACCAGGCAATATTTAAATGGGCCGGAGCAGATGTAGATCATTTTATAGCTTTAAAAGAAGAAGTAAATGACATTAAAGTATTAGATCAATCGTATCGTATACCTGGTGGACCTATTCATGAACTATCACAAAAAATAATAAACAAAGTACAGAATAGATTTGAAAAAGAATATAAACCTAGAGATGAAATAGGATTACTAAAAAGATATTCTGATATAACACAGGTAGATATGAGTAAAGGTAACTGGTTAGTATTATCTTCCGCAAACTATTTTCTAGATGATGCCAAAGACTTATGTGAAATTCAAGGATGGTATTATCAATATAAAGGAATGAATTCTGTACCATTAAAATTGTTACTCGCATTAAATAATTGGGAAGCATGGCGTAATGGTGATTTTTTAACTCACTTAGAGGTTAAGAATGTTTATGAATACTTAGGATCTAATGTAACGGTTGGGTATCAAAAAGGTAAAACTTTGCATTCGGATGCGAAGTATACATTAAAAGAATGTCAAGAACAACATGGATTAACAGCATCTGATGTATGGTATAAATCATTTAATGGTTTAGATCCTATGACAGAAACTTATATTCGTAACATGAGGGCGAATGGTGAGATGATTAACAAAAATCCTCGTATTAAAATGTCAACTATACACGCAGCAAAAGGAGGTGAAGCCGACAACGTTTTATTATTACAGGACCTAACAGGTGCAGCACTAGAAACTTTTAGTCATGACCCGGATGAATTACATAGATTATTTTATACTGGCGCGACGAGAGCGAAGCGTGAATTGCATTTATTAGATCCTAAAAACTTTGATAGGGCTTATATAATATGACACAAGAAAATAAAAAATACTTTACAAATTCTTTTGGAGAAAGAATGGAATTAAAAAATGATTATTCCGAATATACAGATATGAAAGATTATTTTTTATCTGAAATATATGAATTTGGAGACACTGAAACTATTTTTCACATAAGTTTAAAAAAATTTGTTGATAGAGATTCTATAAAAGGAGAAGAAGCTGAAGAAATACAATCAGATAGAGCTTATAGAAAATGGCAAAAAACAGGGAAATATAAAGGGAAATAATTATGAAAGATGAACCAGATTATATTGAAGATTTAGTTTTGATAACTTTTTTTTCAATTTTAGCATATTTAATAAATAAAGGAGTAACATGAAAAAAAATAGAATGTCAGACGACACACCAGAACCAGAAAATCCAATGTTAAAACAAGTAGGAGGCAGTCATTATATGTATATGAAGATACAACCTGCTGAATTCATTAACAAAAATAAGTTGCTTTTTGCAGAGGGCAACGCTATAAAGTATATATGTAGGCACTCAAGCAAGGGTGGTATACAAGATATAGATAAAGCAATACATTATCTAGAAATGGTGAAAGAGAGAGATTACAAATGAGAGGAATACAATTTCCAATGTTTACTCCAGAAACGGAGTGGGTTATGCCAGATGATCTAAAAGATCTCAAAGGCTGTAAAGAAATAGCAATAGATTTAGAAACAAATGATCCTGGTTTAACAACTTCAGGGTCAGGTAGTGTCGTTGGAAAAGGACACATTGCAGGCGTTGCGGTGGCCGTAGAAGGCTGGTCCGGTTATTTTCCTATTGGCCATGAAAATGGTGGAAATATGGATAAAAAATTAGTTTTAGGCTGGTTGCAAGAAATTTTAAATCAAGAATACACTACCTTTATATTTCACAATGCAATGTATGATGTTTGCTGGTTAAGGGCCGTAGGAATAAGTATTAAGGGAAAGATAGTTGATACTATGATTGCAGCTTCATTAGTAAATGAAAACAGATTTAAATTTGATTTAAATTCATTGTCTAGAGAATATGTAGGAATAGGTAAAGACGAAAAAATATTAAGAGAAGCAGCAAAAGATCATGGAGTAGATCCCAAAGCTGAAATGTGGAGAATGCCTGCAAGATTTGTAGGAGAGTATGCCGAACGTGATGCAGAAGTTACACTTAAACTTTGGCAAAGATTAAATATAGAATTACATAACCAAGAACTTATGGATGTATTTAATTTGGAAACTAAATTATTTCCTTGTTTAATAGATATGAGATTCAAAGGTGTTAGAGTTGATCTTGAACATGCAGCTAATCTAAAGAAAAAATTAATTATTAGAGAAAACAAAATTCTTAGTGATATTAAAGGTTTATTAGGTTTTGATATAGAAATTAATGCAGCAAGAAGTATTGCTAAGGGATTTGACAAATTAAATTTGCCCTATGATAGAACAGAGAAAAGTAATGAACCCAGCTTTACTAAAAACTTTTTACAAAATCATCCCCATGCTTTACCAAAAGCAATTGCGGACGCTAGAGAAATTAATAAAGCTCGAACTACTTTTATAGATTCTATTACCAAACATTCACACAAAGGTAGAATTCATGCAGACATAAATCAAATACGATCGGACCAAGGTGGGACCGTGACTGGTAGATTCTCTATGAGTAATCCAAACTTACAACAGATTCCAGCAAGACATCCGGAAATTGGACCGATGATTAGATCTATTTTTATTCCTGAAGAAAAAACAGTTTGGGGATCGTTTGACTACTCACAACAAGAGCCTAGAATTTTAGTACACTATGCAAAGTTACAAAACTTAGAAGGTGTTGACGAAATTGTTAATGCCTACAACACAGGCGATGCAGATTTTCACCAGGTTGTAGCGGACATGGCAGGTATTGAACGTAAACAAGCCAAAACTATTAACCTTGGATTAATGTATGGTATGGGAAAAAATAAATTAATGTCAGAATTAGGTTTAATGAAAGAAGCAGCTGAAAAACTAATTAGACAATATCATACCAAAGCACCTTTTGTTAAACAACTTATGGATAATGTAACCCGTAAGGCAGAAGATAGAGGTAAAATTAGAACTTTAGGAGGTAGAGCATGTCATTTTAATTTATGGACTCCTACTCAGTTTGGAGTGTTTACTCCATTACCTTTAGAACAAGCCAGAAAAGAATACGATGAGCCTTTAAAACGTGCATTTACTTACAAAGCATTAAACAAATTAATACAAGGTAGCGCAGCCGATATGACTAAGAAAAGTATGGTAGCATTGTATGAAAATGGTATAGTACCTCACATACAAATTCATGACGAGGTAGATATCTCTGTTGAATCTAATGAAAAAGCCGAACAAATAATTGAAATTATGGAATCTGCAGTAGAGTTAAAAGTACCAAATAAAGTAGATTATGAACATGGTGCAAACTGGGGTGAAATTAAGTAATGGCATATTTAAATGCTAACATTCCAGCAACATATGCACAAATACGAAGGGAGTATTTATATGACTGTAAAAAACATCATGGAGAAGTTGAAGACTGTATTGTCTTTGGCCTTACCTCTATGGGCGGACGTTCAATATTATTTCATGCTATCATGGAAAACGGTGCAGTATTTTATCGCCTACCAATTAGCGCGTTTATTCAACGTGGTTTTAAAATCGAAGAAGTACCACGAAGAAGACTTGATGAACTTGAGCTTTGGAATTCTTTTAGTTATTATCCTTGTGTTAATAGCTGGAATCTTTTAAGCGCAGCTTCAGGTAAATATATTGGTAAAGATAAGAAATGGCATCACGGTAAATATTTATTTACAGTTGACTGGGCGCACCCAGATGGTAATATACTAGATACCGATCATTCGGAAATTCCACACGAACATAAGTGTGCACACATCATAGCTTTAGATGATGGAAATTATGCGGCACAGCCAAACAACAGATGTATATGGGACTTACCTTCTTTTACTGTTAAAAATAGTATTCCTGATTGGAAAGTTCAAACAAATGAATGGAACGTAGAAGACACTGGTGCGTGGAGAACTGAAGATACGGATAATTTTTTTTACGAAATAGAGGAAAAGACAAATGGAGAAACAGAAAAAAAATGAGTGTAAAAAATGCCATCATGCGTGTCATTGCCTGGATGAGTTGCACACAGATATTTACGGTGTTTGTCCTTGTGATACTTGCGAGTGTAGTGATCCTAAAAATTCTGGAGAAGAATGTTTGTCATGTCAATAGCAGAATTATTAAAGAAAAACTTTGTAATGATACCGGTAATAATATCAATTTTAGTTGGAACGTTTACGGGCGTTAAGTATATTGTAAGTCTCACAGAGACTATTGATAAAAACAGAGATCAAATTGCCATCATAAATGATACTCATTTAAAAAATCAAATTGGATACATAGCTAGAATACAAGAAAATCAAAGTCATTTATTATTAAATATAGAAACCAATAAGGGTAATACAATTGTTACAAATGATAAACTTAAAACAATGGAAGAAAAAATAAAACAAATGGAAAACGATTTTAAAAGTTTTTTAATTATGCGTAGTACATTAACGGGAGATAAATAATATGGAAAGTCTCAGGATGGATTATAGATTTACAGCACTATTAATAGTTCTTATGGTGACTTTAGCCTTATTTGGCGGGCCACAATAATGATTGACAAATTTATATATAAATGCTGTGATATAGCGGATCGCTATATGGCTTGGGTAAATAAAATATTTGAGTCTAAACCAAAAAAGAAAAAATGAAAATATCAGATAAAACTACCATAGGCATGCCACTTAAAAACATGGTGTCTATCATGGCGGCCGTGGCTGTAGGTGTGTATGGCTACTTCGAGCTCACTGCTAGACTAACAAGCCTTGAGACATCAAGACAATTATTTAATGCAGACTTACTCAAAAAAAGTGAGCAGTTACCAACCGATCAGGAACAATTTATGTTAATAGAAGGTTTGTACAAAGCAACTGAAAAATTAGAGATAACTCAAGAACAAAATATGACGAACAAGGTTAATATACAATTTCTTAATAAGCAACTAGAAAAAGCAATATTAGACATAGAAAGATTAAAAGATAAAGTTAGAGCAAATGGTAATGGGGATCACTAAATGACAGAAATTGTTGTAGCCCTTTTGATGATTGTTTCCGGAGAAATTAAGGAGCACAGAATACAAGAGTCTATGTCTCAATGTTTAAAAGGTAAAAGAATTGCTATGCGATCAGCAAGTTCTAATGTAGACTACCAATGTATAAAATCGATGGCTGAGACGGAGATTTACATCGGAGAAAAATCAATTGTTAAATTAATATTAAAATAATGAAAAAGAATTGTAAACAATGTAAGAAAGAATTTGAAACTACAAATGAATTTAATTTGTTTTGTAGTGATGAATGTAAACAGGAAGCACTAGCTGATCTCGACAAAGACAGTGATGAGTGTTTGTCTTGTCAGTGATGAAAAAAAATAAAAAAGTTAATTTTAAAACAGAAATTGTTACAGGTGAATGTGAAGGTTGTAAGCTAACCACTTTGTTAGTTAGTATTGATAATACATTTTTTAGATGTATTAGTTGTGGAGAAGATTTAGAACAAAAAGTAAATGGTGTTATTAAATATATTAGAGTTGATAAAAAAACAGACTTAAACAAAATTCACAATGGCTAAACAGAATTTTTCCCATTACATTAAAAGAGATCAGCCTAAAAAAAGAGGTCCAGGTCAACATAAAAAATCTCAATCAAAACAAGAAAAAAGACAGAAAAATCAACGTAGATATCTAGGTCAAGGAAAATAGTTTAGAAGGATTCTAATCTTGCCTGCACCGGACAAAGTCCAGTGCAAACAAAAGGTGTGAGAAGAGATCCTAAATATATATTAAAATAATATACTTGACAAGTATTCATTTGTTGCTATAACTTCCCATATATTAATACAAACAAAGGAAGAGGAAAACATGGCTGATCCAGCAAAATTTAAGTCCGTCTCAGTATCTATATCAACTTACAAGATATTAGCTTATCTTGCAGATGGTAAAATTACTGACGCTGATTTAACTGTAAGTAAAACAATAGAAAGTATAGCAAAGAAAGAAGCAAAAAAACATGGCTACAAAAACGGAAAAAGCGCATAAAACTATTTGTCCTCAGTGTAGAGGTAATGGTTACGTAAGAGCTCTACTTGAAGAAGGTAGAGAAGAATTAATAACTGATTGTAACAAGTGTGATAACCAAGGAGAGATAAATGAAACATAATAACTGTTACATATATCCAAAAACGGTAAGAGAGATGATAGAGGGTAAACGCCATTATGAAATTAATGGCGACGAAAAACTGCCGAGTGTTACAACTATACTTAGCGGTACTCAGGATCCGGAAAAAGCACAATCATTAAAAGCGTGGCGCGATCGTGTCGGCGAGGAAGCAGCAACGCGGATCGTTGATGAGGCGGCAGCACGTGGGACCGCCATGCATAAAATATTAGAAAGATATATTGGCGAAGAAGGTTATTTAGATCTTACACAAGTTGGTAAAAATGCACACAACATGGCCATGAGAATAATAGAACAAGGTCTAAGTAATGTTACAGAGTATTACGGATTAGAATCTACGTTATTTTACCCAGGTTTGTACGCAGGTGCTACTGATATGATAGCACTACACAAAGGTGAAATGGCTATTGTAGATTTTAAACAAACTAATAAACCTAAAAAACGTGAATGGATTGATGATTATTGTTTGCAACTTGCAGCATATGCAATGGCTCATAATTATGTACACAAAACAAATATAACTAAAGGTGTCATTATGATGTGTAGCAAAGATAATTACTATCAAGAATTTGTTATTGAAGGTAGTGAATTTAAAAAATATACATTTAAGTGGATAGATAAAATTGACAAATATTATGAAAAACTTAATAAGTAAATACATACTAGAAAAAATATATCATTACTCAACTTACTTGACGAGTTGGTCATGGCAAAAACTATACGGAAACAAAAAAAATGGCTACGGATACAAAAAAAGAAAAAGGTAGACAGTGGGACGGTAGATCAAGACCTAGCACTGATCTATATGCTGCGAACTTTGATAGAATATTTAAAACTAATCCTGTTGCTAAAAAAGTTAGAACACCTAAGTATAAGCCACAAGTAGTAAAGTCTAAAAAAATATATAACAGAAAGAAAATATGAAAATATACATAGGTTATGACTCTAAGGTTCCAATCGCATCGAAGGTTTGTGAGTTCTCTCTACGACACCATAGCAAGGAAGATTTAGATATTAGTTTATTAAAAACACCAGCCTTAAAAAAGAAAAAATTATATTGGCGACCTTATAAGAATCAATCAACTCAATTTACTTACACAAGATTCTTAATACCTTACTTACAAAATTACAAAGGTTGGGCCATGTATTGCGATAATGATTTTTTATTTTTAAATGATGTAAAAGAATTACTTAGCTTACAAAATAATAGTAAAGCGGTGGTGTGTGTTAAACATGAGTACAAACCGAAAGATAAAATTAAAATGGGTAATAAGAAACAAACTCAATTTAAAAGAAAAAATTGGAGCTCTTTGATGTTAATTAACTGCGAACATCCGGACGTAAAAGACGTTGATTTATCAATGGTTAATGAGAAAAGTGGGAAGTATTTACACCAATTTGATTGGTTAGATGAAGAAGACATAGGATCACTGCCCCATAGTTGGAATTGGTTGGTCAACTGGTACCGGACCGACAAAGGCGATGGACATCCTAACGCACTACATTTTACGGAAGGTGGGCCTTGGATCGCGGACAGTGGATATAAACAAACATGGTTAAACTATAAAAAACTAATGGAGGAAGAAAATGAGAGTAAGAGAACTACAACAATATCTGGGTAAATTTACAAATAATGAAAAAGGTACTGCAATATCAGATTGTCCAATTTATATTGAGACACAGGACGGACACCTAGAAGAAATTAGAAGAATAGAATTACAAGAAAACAAAATTGTAGGAGCACCGGAACCGGCAAGACTAGTATTTAAATCTGAGTCTATCAAGAGATGGAAGTCACCTACATATAAACAGAGTTAAATTGTTCCAAGGAACTGGGGTGAAAGCGAGAGTTGACACCCCATAAAATAATTTATTTAGAGGGTTGACATTCATTATATATGGGATTATATAGTATATATAACAAATAGAAAGGAAGAAACAATGAGAAGAACTAGAAGAACTAGTAAACATATGGCAATTCGTAGACATAACGGAGCTGAAGATCGTTATGCCAAAGGCATTCATTTTGACATAAGAATGAAAGGATGCTGTTATATAACTATGCAAACTAATGCAGGTCCACTAGAAGTTTATATAGATGCTATGGATGGGTTAACTGATCCACCAATGATACGTGCATCAATACCTGGTAGAAGAGATAAGGAGATAAATTTAAAATGAGTAAGATAAAATTAACAGGCTATGGTTGGGCTAACGCTTATCATGAAAATGATTTAGATGATTTACCTTTAGGTTATATAAAAAAGGTAGAAGCTTTTTTTAGAGAGATGAAGATGACATTAGCTGAACCATACGAAAGCAGGAGATTAGATGGAGGTAGTAAAAAATGGCTGAAATGACAGATGAACATTTTGAGGTTATAAGTGAGAATAGAGCTAAACGTTATGAGCTTGATAAGAAAGAACTACAACATAAGGTTATGGATCTAGAGTTGGCTATTCACAAAATAAAGAAAATAATAGAAGATTTAGAAAAGTAATGATTTTACGCCATTTTATGCGTTTGTGCCACCATAAGAGAAATATTGGGGGCATTAGTTTTTTTTTCTATCGTAAATTAGTCGGTGGCACAGTGGCACAAAGAGTGTTTTTGGCTTACTAGTGTTGGTATTATTAACTAATAGTTGTGCCAAAGGGTCGATTTACAGTGGCACACCGTGGCACAGATGTTCATTTAACACCATTTCTATGTACTCTGCGCGCGGGGATTTTTTTGTTTTTATAAAAAATATATTTGCCTAAATATTCCCCTTATAGTAAAACTGCTTATGCCAAAAAAGAAACACATAAGAACTTTACCTATTAAAAATAAAACACTTGGTAATAAGATAGAGGCGTATACATTTGTCGAAGTCCGTTGGCTTGACATCGAAGGTGATGATGGCTGGAGTACGTTAGATATATTAAGAAAAGAAAAATTACCTATTGCAGTATCTAAAGGTTATCTATTTAGTCAGAAAGGTGGAGTGACTAGGTTGTTTAGAGATTATATTGAGAGCAAAG
>Ga0209482_1002308_pt1 | contig 11969 bp, 14 predicted proteins | sample CoawatmetaG10DNA_FD_187512 | JGI IMG/M metagenome (GOLD analysis project Ga0209482, IMG submission 187512) | Marine microbial communities from the West Antarctic Peninsula - Coastal water metaG104-DNA (SPAdes) (version 2) | ecosystem: Environmental > Aquatic > Marine > Coastal ...
TACAACACCACGTTCACGCGATGTTTTTATTACCTAGACGGCAAATTTACTCCGTTGCAGGTCATACTAGGCGCAATGGATACTTTAGCCAGAGAAAGGGAGGTGGCGTAATGACACAATCATTTCAATGGGAAAACGTAGTAGTTATGACAGAATACCAAATAAAACTATTTTTTTATATAATGTAAATTATTTTACATAATCTTCTTGACTTCTTTATTCATATACTATATATGGTATATATAGAGAGAAGGAGATTTCTTATGACTGACTTTTATTATAATGATGGTGGACGTGCCGCGTCAGGCCGAAAAGGTATAGCTGGTGATTGTGCAGTTCGCGCAATGGCAATTGCTTTAGAGCTAGACTACGATGCTTGCTATAAAGAAATAGCACAGGCTAATAAAGACAATGGACGCGCTAAGTCTGTTCGTAATGGCATTATGAAAGACGTGTATGGCGCAGTTTTAAAAAGTCACGGATGGGTCTGGCATTCAGCACCAAAATTTAAAGGCGTCAAGGCTCGCGCTGAAGACATGCCTGATGGCGTTGTTATCGCCAGACAGGCAAGGCACTTCGTTGCTGTTACTGATGGGGCTGTTAACGATATATGGAACTGCTCCCACAAAATGGTCTACGGCTATTGGGCTAAAGTATAATTAATAAGCACTGTGACTTCGGTTTCAGTGCTTAGATAATTAAACTTAGAAAGGTAATAAAATGACACAATCATTTCAGTGGCTAATAACTTCAACTGGTTCTTTTGGGTACGACAAGAAGAAGGTTATTTACAACAATCTGGCTCATGGAACAGAACTTCCAGAAAACTTTGAGTATGCCTGTCACTTGGCATACGATTACTGCAAAGATTGTACGTCTATTCGTGCGCTACGCCTTGATCTAGATACTAACACTATCGAGGATCAAACCGATAAAGTTGCATACTGGGTGGCTCTACACCTTCTTGACCCAAGCGACCAAGAGTATGGCTTTCCCGAATGGGCGCAGGACGCATACGATAGTATTGATAAAGAGCCAACTGAAATAGACTATTAATTAATTCCGTTTAACAAACTTGGGTCTGTATTTTTAATAAGACTTTGTAGTGCAGAAGAATTAGACACATCTATTTCTTCTTCAACTACAGGCTCTTCAACTACAGGCTCTGGCACTACACCACTTTCACCGCCTATAACTATTGATGTCTGAAGAAAGTTTCTACCAGCGGCTGGTTCCATCTCAACACTTTTCAACCATCTCTTAAATGCTGGTGATTTTTCAATTTTATCTAAAGCTGACTGAAGCGCAAATTGATCAGCATTAACAAGGCTTTTAAATGCTCCGCTATTTAACAAATTTCCAGCGTTAGCAAGGATCTCTTTTTTACCAGACAATAATAAATCACCTACAAGATTTAACGCTACGTTAGCCCCCGGTGCGCCAGCGGCTACACTAGCACCTTGAACAACACGACTTCCAAATGGCCCACTTACTTTGTTGAAAATTCTTGTAGCCAATGAATCTGCTGTTAAAGTTCCAGCTATCAGTGATTGATTTGCTTTTCCTGTTTGAGATACTCGACCACGCGCCTCTGTAAGACGTTCTGAAACATTAAATAGGTCATCTAAAATTCCTTTACTATCAGGCCCCATAATATCTACAATTCTTTTATATACAGGTTTGTTTTGCTTTAATCCTTTTACTGTTTTTGCAAACTCAGCAAAACCAAACGCAATATCTATAGCCCCTTTTGGCATAGAAATAACATTAAGTGCTGTGGCAAGAGCCTCACGCTGTAAGTCTTTTGGAATTATTTTTAAGATCCTGTTTAAACCAGATATGTCTCCTTTTGAACCAGAATCAATTGACTGCCTTAGTTTATTGGCAATACTTCCATCAAGGTCTTTTCCAAATGAGCTTGTAATACGTTTTTCAAAAGCCTTTTGTTTTTCTGTAGCTTGGTTGGCTAAACGCAACGTGGATCGAAGCGCCTCACCGCCAATGTTTTCTGCTGAAAGTAGTTGATCTTCTGCCAGTGCGCCGTAAATTCTTTTTAGAGTACCTTGATCTAAGTCACCATATTCTCCATCACCAGTTCTTATTCCACGCCCAATGCTGTTTTTAAATTTCTTTAATGTTGAATAAGTTAATGGTACGTCTGGATTTGTTATTTTATCAAAGAGTTTTTTTTCTTTTGATGCTAGACCAGCAACGCCACCAGCTTCTTCTATAAGTTTATTTAACAAAATAACACTGTTGTTTACTTGTATTTTAGTTCCAGCAGGTATCTTTGCGTCAACAATCTTATAAAGTTTTCCAGCACTATTTTTTAAAGCTGTTCTAGTTGTAGTTATACTGTCAAATACTTTTTGAGATATACTAGCTAGATCAGTAGACCCCCCCAAAGAAGACATAATTTCATCAGCTCTTGCGGCGGCATCAAGAACAATACTTTCAAATTCTAGTGCCGCTTGTGATCCTTTAACATCTCTTGTAAGACTAGCGGCACTTTTCATTAGTGGATTGTCGCTTGAAACGTCAACTGGTAAATTAATCCCAAGACGTTTTGCGGCGGCAACAATAGATGGATTTGTTTGTGCTTGTTGAGCCAGAATTTCTATTGCTTTTTGAGATTTCGGGCCACCACTTGAAGCAGTTCGTAGTAAAGTACCAACTTCTTCACCAGATAATAGACTTACTTCATTTGACTCTAAATTTTTGCTTTCATAGTATTTCTTAGGAGGAGGATCTAATTCTTTAATTGCTTTTTGTTCTTTTTCTGTCAGTGTTTTAACTGTCTGATCAATTTTAGACGTGGCTATTCTCTTGCCGCCACGGATTAACTGTGATGGTGAGCCAGCAAATGCGTCTGGCATAGACATAACTTCACGCGCAAATCTATTTGCCGTACTAGGATCTACACCAGCCGAAACCATAATGTCAGCGACAGCACCAACAGTATAACCTGCCCCAGCTTCTACAGCACCTAATCCAAAGACACCTACATCACCAACAAACTCTAGTGCTTTTTGAATGGCTGGTGCAAATTTAATTTTAAAACCTTCATCGTAATATAAAGGCATTTGATCAGGAACATCCACAACTCCATCGTAATAAGCCTGACTCATTAATTCTACACCGGGCTGTGAAAACTCAGTGCGAAAATTTGTATTATTATTTTGTGGATTAGGAGTTACTTCACCTAAATAACTAGGATCATCTGCCCTTGGTGGCAGTAAATCATTTTCACCTGAAAATTGTAATGCTTGTTTTTGACGTGCTTTTGCTATTCTTTTTCTAGCTTCTAAACGGCGTTCTTCTTCAGTCATTACTATATCCCCAATTCATCCATGCGTTTTTCCCACTTATCAAATTGAGCAGAATCTAATGTATCAATATCAATTTGAAGAATTTCTTCTTTTGGCATAGTGGTAAAATTATAATTAGTTCCAGATTGCCTACGCTCTGCGTCAATGCGATCACGTTCTTCTTTTTCATCTTTTTGTGATCTTAACCAATCACCAATGGTTTTATCACCATCAGACAAATAAATAGCTTGAGCATAAAGGTAATCTTGTAATTTGCCTTGAGCAGATATTTTGCGATCTATCCAATCGACTAAATCTACTTCGTTTAAATTTGTTGGTAGTGCTGTGCTAAGAGCTAAGTTTAACTCTCCTTCACTAAGCGCACCAAATGTTACTGAACCAACAACATCCAAACCAAGTTCATTTTTAACAGTTTCCAAGGCAATTGTTGAGGCTTTCCAATTTGGCAATTTATTAGCAATAACACCAGTATTTGCGTCTTCTTCCAATATAAGTCTTTTAGCCTCTGTAAGTGTGGCAATATTTGATCTACTTTTACTGACCTGATCAAATGCTTTGAGAGATATATTTACTGCAACAGTTGCGGCACGTCTTCCACCAGCTCTTCTGGTTTGGAGGTCAACCCCAAGATCTTGGGCTTCTTTAATAGCAGATAACGCTTCTTCGCCTTTTACTTCTTCGTTGGTTCCAGCTCTTACAACTTTACTTGTTCCATCTTTTCCAGCAAAAACAATTAGACCGCCATCAAGTATTTGACTTGTTTGAGTTTCAAAGCCACCTGCATCAACGCTTTCGCTCCAACCTTCTGGAGGAACAGCAGACCATCCATCAGATTCAAATAAAGCGGCATCTGTTTCGTTTTTAACAACAGCGGCAGGCAAACCAGTTTTGTAAAACTTACGCTCTTTGAAGGTACTAGAGGTTTTGTCAGTCAGTGCAGTTCCTAAAGTTATAGTAGACTGCATTCTGGCTCGGTCTGATTCTGCTTTTTCTTTTTTCTTAGCATTCAGGTAATCCATTGGAGCTTGCATAGATCCAACGGCAGAACCTAATAGAGTCGCCCCCGGCTGTGATGACTGACGACCCATTTCAGTAAAGAATTGGAATGCCGCTTCCCAAGGATCAGCCTCTGGAAGTTGTGGGTATAGCTCATTAGCCATAGCCATAGCTTGATTGGCAACGTCTTGTGGAAAGAGGCCATTAAATGCTCCAACAGATCCATAACTTGAATTTTTGGTATTAGCATTTCCAATTGTTTCGTCGACCATTTTAATTACCTACCTTAATTTCCTGCCATCTTATATGCACTATACAATCCGCCCATACCAGCTAGAGCCTGTCCATAAAGAGATGGGTTGGCTGACATTTGAGATCCTGTGCTATAGCTTCTATTGATTGTATTGTACGGAGTGCCGCTCAATGCGCCCAACGAAAAGTTGAGCATTTCCTGTGGATACATCCTCATATCAACATAATCAGCATATGCTAGGTCAAGCGCTTGTTGGTCTAGCTGTCTACGCGCTTCACCTGATGTAATTAATCCAGCCGCCGCCTGTGTTTGTAAGTCTTGAACAAGAGGAGCCATGCCCTGATACGCATTCATTTGCTGAATACGCCCTGATTCATTGGTTTCGTAATTCTGGCGTCCCTGCGTATCTGCACCAAAACGTGCTTGGCGATCAGTGTCATACTGCCCACGCAACGCGGCATCTGCACCAAATCTTGCGGATCTATCTTGCTCAAATTGCCCACGCATTTGCTGTTCTGTTGCGGCTCTAGCCTGCCTGTCAGTGTCGTACCGACCTGCGGCAAATCCAAGACCTTCTCGTGCGGCTTGCGCTCGTAAGTCTCCTGCGGCTTGTGCGCCTTCTCCAGCGGTTGTAGCTTCCATAATGCCTAAACGTGAACCAAAACCTCCACCACCTGTGGAGGCTCTTGCTCTGGCTTCATTTTGCGCTCGCATTGTCTGCTCTTCAATTTCACGAACAGCAGGATTCATGGCATCTTGATATATGTCCATGTAAGGTTGTGCAGAATCAAGGCTAAATGGATCTCCTAGTAATTCTTCTCGTGTCGCCCCTTGATAGTTTCCTAAGAGATTTTCACGACTTGCGCCCTTAAATGGATCGCCTAGAAGCTCAGAGGAAGACATACTGTCATAACCACCACCCAAAGTATCCGCCACCTCACCAGCTCGGTTCATGTAAGGCATGTAACTTTCAGCACCACGTTTTAAAATATCAGCACCCATACGCTCTTCTTCAGTGCGTCGATCTCCACCAAATGTGGCAGTTCTTGCGCCTTCGTATGTTGGGTATGGAGAGTTTGCTAATTCAGCGGCTCTCTCAAATGTTGTTCGACCTGCGGCGGCAACCCACGCTGGGATTTCTGTGCCTTCTACTACCTCGCCTGAAGATGGTAATTCTGTGTATGATGGTGTGCAAAAACTGCCCATTTAAGCCTCCGTATAAAGAGAGCCGACTTTTACCAAGCCTAATCTCTCATAAAATTTATCTTTGCGATCACCATCCCCTGAATAGACATGGCCTAATTTCACTTTTACATTAGCATTTTTACCAATTTTCATAAAGCCCTTAATTAACTTTACTGCAATCGTAGAATTTCTATGCTCTTTACTCACAAAATAGAACATGTCTGCTAAGTATTTATCGTCGCTCCACCAGTCGGATGTCTCCATCCCACCAATAGATCCAACAATTTTATTATTGACCTCTGCTACTAAGACAACGCCTCTATGTAGGGCGTTGCTAATTGCGTTGGTCAGCTTCTCAGAATTGACTGACGATGTGCCTACAATTGTTTCTGAGTGCATAACTATTAACATGTTATACAAATTAGAAAAATCTAGAACTGTCGCCATTCTTATTGTCAACCCATGCCGCCTAGTGCGCCCATTGGAGGAGCCGCTTGTGGTGCTTGGCGTGGTGCTTCAGCCATCTGCTGTGGAGCGCCATTTTCTTGGCCTAAGTTAATTCCACCCTCTTCGCCTTCAACGGCGGCAATAAGTTCAGCAAGCTCTGGCAGTAATTTCATAAGAACTTGTGCAACCTCTGGAGTGATGACTTGATCAAGCATTGCAAGCTCTGGCTCCGACATAGCAGATAAACGCGCAACAAGCATTGCCGCGATTTCTTCGTCTGGCTTTAGCAGGCTTGCCTGTGCTTGCGGTGGTAAGTTACGCATTGGGTTTTCAGAATTACGCATTGGATTACCAGCGTTCATGTTTGCGCCATCCATGTTTGGCATTTGCATTGGTTCGCGAGCCATATTAGACCTCTTTCTGTTTATATAGAACTGACCAGTCTGTTTTTTTACAGAAGAAACCAATCGACCAGCAAATCGGTTCTAAAATTTTACGATATACCTTACCTAAGTAATCAGGCTTGGCACTCTCGCCATAAATGTAAGCTATCTCATTTGCGCGGTGTCCTGCAACGTGCGTCCAGAAATTAACCAGACGACCCTTACGCATTTGCTTTACCATCCACACAGCCCAGATATGATATCCATTGACGTGAGTTGGTGTTAAATAATCCCTAGTAAACTTGTAATCTAACACAACTTGCTTTCGTGTCATGATACCCTGACGCTGTAATTCATTACAAATCACGCGACCACCAAGCATACCACCGATAAAGCCACCAATTGGGCCTCCAATTGCAGTACCAACGTAAGTACCTGCACTAACTTTTACGCCAGCCTTGGCAGACTCTTTTAGGGATGCACCGCTAACTAACATAGCCGCCGCTGTAGCCGCACCTGCGCCAGCAGATCCATATAAGTTTGCCCTACCAGCCGCTGATGAATTAGGCCCAAAGGAACTAGTCCTATCACCCACTCCAGAAAAGTAACCGTCAAGACCACCAACAGAACCAACAGGTCTTGCCACATCAGTTGCTTTTTGTGCTGTGCCATCGGCTTTAAAACCACTGTTTAAATTTTCTTTAGCAACCTTTTTGTCAGCTAAAGTAACTTCTGGATTATTTGCTTTATATTTAACATATTCTGCATTTGGAGTGTTATCACTAAATTTTACTTTAGCCGAAGGGCCAGCTTTAGGCGCAGAAAAAACATCTCCACCATATTCACCAAAACTAAAATTGTCTTTAAACTCAGTAATACCATCTCCAAGTTTATCAAGACTGAAAGATTCACCAGCCTTCATTCCATGTGCAACTGACCTACCAATTTGACCACCTATACCAGCCGCAAGTTGCACACCAGCACCTATTGCCTCTCGCTTTAGAGCCTCCGCTGGATCCATTCCAAATTCATCTTCAAATTCTCTTCGCATACTATTAGCTTCGTCTTCATCAATTGTATCGTCTCTAGGATCAAACGTGACATTGCCTGTTTGCTGTTGGCTTACCCAGCGGAACATAGGCATGTATTTTGTTCCGTAGATATTCTGCATTTCATCTAAATCAAATGTAGGCTTGTTTGACTGCAACTGATAAGTTGGTGCAGTATATGTTCCGTCTTCGTTTTGAGTTGCGCCCTCTAGAGGTTCAGCGGTTGGCGACGAGTAGTATTGATTTTCTGGCAAAGCACCATAATTGCCCGGTATTAAGTTTGATTCTAAAATAATTGGACTTCTCATTAATTCATCTCCAGTAAACTTGCCACCACATGCAACCTATTGGCAGTTGCCGCTGTAACTGTTAGTATTTCATTTTCTTGCACAATCAAAGCATTATCTAATAGCTCTACTGTTGTGTTTGCCGCGACTGCCTTAACTTTAAACAGACTAAAGACTACTGCGTCTACGTCAGTAATTGTGACTGTGATCGTATCCGCGTTTCCGCTGTCCTCAGATACGAGGATAGACCTTACGGTAGAAGTTGTAGCCGAAGGAGTAGTATAAAGCACTGTGGCGTTGGTAGTTGTTAAATCTAGCTTCGCATTTTTATAATTATTTGGCATTTAAGATATGAACCACGCTGTTGCTTCGGCCTGATCAACGGCGGTTTGAAGACCTACAGATGCCGTAAAGTACGTTGATTGCTTCTCTAATTCAAGTGTGTTGGTCAATCGATGCATATATCCCTGACTATATTTATCAGGAGCATTTGGTAATCTTAAAACTGCAAGTGGCGATCCCTGTGGCATTATCGTAACCCATCCTGACGTGAATTAATTCTAAAGTCTCCCAACGTCCACTCGTCCTCAGTACCTGTACTCTGGAATTTAAGTGCAATCTGACGGCCTTTAGCGCGAGTGCTGACCTTCTGAGTTGATGACGTAATGGTAAACGGCCCTTTGACTATCTCAGGTGAGTTAGGATATTTTCTTGTGTTCATATATAAAAACAAGTTTGTAGATGCGCTCATGTTTGCGTCTGGTACAACTTGATCTACCATATATAAGTCTTCACCTTCTGAGGTTATTTCGCGTGGTGACGCCTCAATAAAGCTATTCATAGCCGCGCCATTATCGCTAGTTCCAGTTTCGTGGTTGTATAGGAAGCCATCTGGATCAAATGCAAACGGAACTTGCCTTGCACCAAAGCTGTCTGACCAAACTGAGCGATCCATCGTGCCAATACTCCAAGCGTTCTCAGCGTAATTGTATGTCACGTAGCTGTCGTTCTCAGGATTAAGTGTGCCTGCCGCATTGTCGTTTGACACATAGAACCAAGTAATCTCTTTAAATGCTTTATTGTGGCCTACAACCACCTTGTCGATGTACCGTTTCTGCATTCTGTCAAAGACGTAATACTGTACTGGACAGGGTAGCTCTTTCACCACACCATCGTATGTGAAGAAGTTGCGCTTCCCAAGCCAAAATACGTTACCATCTATGCCAATCATTGTATTTAATCCAGCCGCGCCAGAATCTGTGGCAAGCAATCTGAAGCTGAACACGAAATTTCCACCCACGAACGTCATGCCATAAATAGCTTCATCTGTGGATATAATTGTCTCCTCACGCGCCGCAACCATTGCCACAATCTTCGTGCCGATCTGAAGTCGTTGATCGCCAGCAGTGTTGGTTGCGGTGGGAGCAAACTTCTCAAACTGCTCTTGGCTAGACCAGCGAACGAGCATGTCATCTACATCGCCTCCACCTCCAGAAACATAGGCTTGGCATCCACCTGCAATGAAGTGTCGATCAGGGAATGAAACTGTAGTCACTCTGACAATATTTGGAACACTATCTGCGCCTGTTATAGATGACACAAGCGAGGCACGATTAGTTACGCCCCCTGATGTATCGAAATAGTAGATTGCGCCTCCACGAACGCTTGCAATTATGTCTTCCCCCCAAAGACTTAGGTTCCAAGAACTATTATCCAAGCTAACGTCAGAAGATGTTATAGCTCTAGCTGTACCCCAAGTGCTTTCGCCCCAAGAGCCAGATCCCCATCCAAGTGCAGGATCAGATGATTGTGCGCCAAGTCCAGCCGCAAAGCCAATTAAATACTTAATAACAAGAGTTAATCCACCTCCAGCAGACACCGTAGATGTTGCCGCAGATGGCACAATAATACTATAAGTGTTAGCTGTTAGGACGTTAATTTGATATCCATAGTAATCATTAAGATTGTCTGCTGAAACTCCACCTGTAGCCGCCGCACCAGAAATAACTACCCAGTCTCCACTAATTGCGCCGTGAGCCGTGTCAGTTATAGTTACAGTTGTGCTATCGTCAGCCGTGGCAATCGGATTGACTAAAATTTGTGTCACAACTGCGCCGCTGTCATGTGCCGCCGCTGTAGTGCTGTTTGTACCGCGAGTACATCCTGTCAACGTTTTAGTGCTAATACCAGTATATGTAATTATCTCAGAGCCAATTTTAATTACGCCTGCCGTTTTAAAGCCAGTCACACTAACTAGATCAATAGCAGTCTCGCTATTGTCTAATGCTTCTGTAGTTGTAGTGGCCTCGTTACTTCTATCGCGCAGTGGCGTCACATCGTAAAGCGCACCATTTTCTACAATTAACAAGTGGTTGTGCGTGCCAATTATTATCCTATCTTCGCCATCTGTAGTAGATCGCCAATAGACCATCCGCCTAGCTATGCCCTCAAGATTTGTCTCTGTTGACGTAATAGATCCAGCAGGATCTAGAGCTTTTATTATATCTCTTTCCCAGCCACCTAACTTTTCTGGGTATCCGTTTTTAAAACGCACAAGATCGCTATCGACCCAAAATGGCCCATTTTTGCCAGCCGCATACTCCGTAATATCTTTAACAACACCGGGGTTATATTTTAGTAGCTGTAGAGGCATGTCTATTTCCTAAAACATTTTTTGTTAATATAGCATTTTTTTAATTATCAAGCCAACCAATTTATAACATTTTCAACGCTTGCTCTAAAGTTTCCTTGTTGCGCCTAGTCCAACCACGTCCAAATGTTTTAAACGTATCTAAACTTTCGTAAAATCCCTGACGTACATCATAGACATACTCAATAATAAATTTAGGGTCTTTCTCCATGATAAGCCCTATTGTAGCTGGCCCTATTGAGCCATCTTGAGTAGCACCTACTGCACGTTGAATAGCTTTGGATGGTCTACTCTTCCCAGAATTTACACACCAGTCAAACGCCGCCCAATCCAAACCAGAAGGAAGTGAATCTCCCTTAACCCTATCCCAGTAGTTCTTTTTGTAAATTGGCCCGACATCAGCAGGCGTTAGGTCACGCATCTCTTGCTCAGTAGAATTACGATCAATCCACTCGTCGTACACCTTTTTAGTGACTCCCAAATTTGTGATACCTCCGGGATCTTCTGGATGATTTACAAATCCTCCTTCGTGAGAAAGAAGCATTTTCAAGCACTTATCAAAGTTTTCTGCACTCATTTTTTGCCTCCAAAGAATTTACTTACGCCACGCATACCAATGCTCGCACTAACTATACCGCCAAGACTATACTGATACCAATCAGGCATAACCTCTAGTGCCACAAAACCACGTTGCACAATGTCATTACCCCAATCCCCACAGAACGCCAAAATAAGGGGAATACTGAACAAAAGTGTAATCCACTCATCCTTCCAACTATTCTGTGTAGCCTTCATAGCTTCGATGTCCCAGTCTATTTCACCTGTGGCTATCTTCATTTTAGTTTCGGCTTCTGCTTTCTTTACGACAGTCTTTCCGTCAATAAAGGCTGTAGCTAATCCTGCTACACTATTAATAATACCTAGCATTATGAATCACCCTTTTTCTTAATATTAGTAAAGCCAAAGAACGCACCTACTATTGCACTAACAGATATAAAATACACACCAGCAATAGATTTTAATCCCTCAGTAGCTTCAGTTAATCCAGCTATAGCTGTAATTATAATTGCAAATGGATATATAAGCATACCAACCAAAGCAAACCACACCATCTTTCGTTGCTGATCGCGCTTCGAGTCTTCATCTTCAATTTGCCTTCGCTTGTCGTCAAGTAACAATGCGTCCCACTCACTCTTCTCGATTGAGCCGCTTTTGTCTTTATCTATATCTTCAAACTTTGTCATGTTGTTCCCCTAATCTGCTAAAGGGTTATCTAAAGCCCTCTGCAATTTACCCATTAGTCTGTCTTCTAACTCTTTCATATCGGAGTTTTGTGAAGTTCTAACACGTTCTCTCTGATTTTCAAAGCGAACTTCAGCGTCATCTATCA
>Ga0209482_1002310_pt1 | contig 11965 bp, 10 predicted proteins | sample CoawatmetaG10DNA_FD_187512 | JGI IMG/M metagenome (GOLD analysis project Ga0209482, IMG submission 187512) | Marine microbial communities from the West Antarctic Peninsula - Coastal water metaG104-DNA (SPAdes) (version 2) | ecosystem: Environmental > Aquatic > Marine > Coastal ...
TGTTGTTCCAGCATCTCGGCGATTATTGTGGCATCTGCCTTAACTTTAATCCGCGTTTAAAGCCTTCCAGTAATTCTTTATCGCTCAATTCACTGTTCACCACATCAGTTACGAAGGATAAATTATTCCAGTAACTTTCAGCTACACAACAACCCATGAGGACATGATACCTAGGATCGTTAGGACTGATTGTTTCAATATTAGTGGCATAAACGATACTCAGGGTTGACTCTCCAAGTTCATCGCCATAGCGGGTTTTCTTTTCGTCCTTAATTCCAACTTTACAGGTTAAATATATATCTGCTGCCACAGACTCAATTGTTAAGCTAGCAGGGTCTACATCTTCTTTAACGGTTTCCAGTTGTTTGTATAGAAGATTTAATAGTTCCTTTTTTTCACTACTAATTAATGTGTTGATGGCAATGTACCTACCAAAGTATGTAGCATGTTTAAATGGCCTTTTTATTATGTTACAAACAGATTAGTAACTGAGTTGGAAATTGATATAAGCAGTTATATATTACGGCTTAGAGTGCTCTCTAAATGCATATCTCACAGTACCTTCGGTAGCATCAGTATATCTGCGGCCAGATGGTTAATGGCTCAGATTATCATCCATTAATTCGGCTATTGAACAATTAAGCGCTTTAGCAATACGGTCAATAGTTATTAAAGTTGGACTTGTTTGCCCTCTTTCAATTTCACCCATGTGGGACCGATTTAAACCGGATATACTTGCAAGCTCTTCCTGTGAAACGTTTAAAGCCTTTCTTGCTTTGCGAACTCTTCCGCCAAACCTTTCCGATAAATCCACTCGCCCCTTCCTTGGAATAATTTCATATCAATTGCCCAATTCTATATGTATTAGAATTTACTATACACTGGGTATAGGCGGTTTTTTTATGTAAAAGGCTCGATTCTTATGACGCATCCTTGATTTAGACGATATCATTATGCTGAGTTTTGATAACTTTTTTGAAGAAAGATGGTTGTGTTAGGTAAAATTAACAAGTGGCCCCATTATTATTGAAGGCAATAGATGCGTGCACTTTTTTTGGCTGCAACTCACCTAGCTGCCTGCCCAGTTTTGGCGTTCTTGCCTTGTTGCTCTTGGAATCTCTAAATCACATCACTTTATAAACTAGTTTAAGCCTACGCCTAGCCTAAGGTCATTTTATTCCAGTGTAATTACAAACTTTGCTCATCCATTATGTTAGAATCTGCCCACTATTGTTATTGCCAAACCAATACTATCAATCTCAGTTTACTTAAAGTGGTTAAAGGTTTATACGTCCCGACCAACTTAGTGTAAATTTAAAATAAATACATATAAATCAATGCTTTGTGTAAATTTTAAAGCTGATTAGCCGTGAAGGGCTTTTGGAATCTATTGAGACTCAATGATGCAGGCTAATACTCATAACGTAACCTTTACAGACCAAGACTTCATGGCGCAGGCTATGGAGCTTGCAGCCCAAGCTGCACAAATAGGTGAAGTTCCTGTTGGAGCGTTGGTAGTGCATGAAGGTGAAATTATTGGCCAGGGGTATAATCAAACTATTAGTGCACACGACCCCTGCGCACATGCCGAGATCATCGCTTTGCGCCAAGCAGCCGAATTTATGGGCAATTATCGCCTTAGTGGTTGCAATATATACGTTACATTAGAACCCTGCACTATGTGTGTGGGTGCTATTATTCATGCACGTATTCAGCGTCTTATCTATGCCGCTACCGAACCCAAGGCTGGCGCTGTTGTGAGTCAATTACAGTTGCTGTCCCTTCCCCATTATAATCACATAGTACAGGTTGAATCAGGCATTATGGCTGATGAATCTAGTGCCATGTTGAGCAGTTTTTTTAAACAGCGACGCTTGTATCATAAAGCTAACAAAACCGCTGAAGCTAGTTCAAATTCCATTATAGATCAACCCAAAGATGCAGTTCTTTAGAGGCCTACCATGTTAACTCTTCGCGGCGCACCAGCCTTGTCCGTCTTCCGTAATCAGCGCCTACTTTCTCGCCTACAAAGCGCATTGCCCAGTATTAAAATGGTCTATGCAGAGTTTGTTCACTTTGTATTGGTAGACGGTGACTTGGCCCATGCTGATGCAGATAAGCTCATAAAAGTGTTGCGTTATGGCCCCAATGTGGCTGTACAAAATGTGAGTGATAATCTGGTGTTGGTGATTCCCCGCTTAGGTACCATTTCACCCTGGTCTAGCAAGGCAACAGACATTGCCCATAACTGCGGCTTAAAGCAGGTAAAGCGCATTGAACGTGGTACAGCTTTTTATCTAACAGCCACTGACCCTTTGTCGGCTATAGAATACGCGCTGGCCGCCACAATATTGCATGATCGCATGGTAGAGCAAACGTTAACTTCACTAGATCAAGCACAAGCTTTGTTTGTGCAAACTGAACCCGTCCCTCTGGAACGAGTCGATGTTCTTCAAGGAGGTCGTGAAGCGCTGGTCAGTGCTAATATTAATTTAGGTATGGCTCTAGCTGATGATGAAATTGACTACCTTGTCGACGCTTTTGTTGAGATAGGCCGCAATCCTACAGATGTGGAACTGATGATGTTTGCACAGGCAAACTCAGAGCATTGTCGACATAAAATATTCAACGCCAGCTGGTCTATTGATGGTGAAGATCAAAGCTTGTCATTATTCAAGATGATTAAGAACACCAATGAACTCAATGGCGATGGTGTATTGTCTGCCTATATAGACAATGCCTCAGTTATTAAAGGCCACAAAGCCGGTCGCTTCTTCCCACAACCAGAGGACCAGCAATACGCCTACCACCAAGAGGATATTCATTTATTGATGAAGGTAGAAACTCATAATCACCCCACGGCCATTGCCCCATTTGCTGGAGCAGCTACAGGCTCTGGTGGAGAAATTCGTGACGAAGGTGCAACAGGAAAAGGTTCTAAGCCCAAAGCGGGCCTTACAGGGTATAGTGTATCCAACCTACGTATTCCAGGTTTTGAGCAGGTTTGGGAAGTGGATTATGGCAAACCAGCCCGTATTGTCTCTGCTTTAGATATTATGTTGGAGGGGCCTATTGGTGGCGCTTCTTTTAATAATGAATTTGGTCGACCTGCGCTCAATGGTTATTTCCGCACCTACGAAGCCCAAGTTAAAGGTGTAAATGGGCCAGAAGTTCGTGGTTATCATAAGCCTATTATGATTGCAGGTGGCATGGGCAATATTCGCGCCAACCATGTAGAAAAAGGTGAGGTAGGGGTAGGTGATAAGTTGATCTGCTTAGGTGGCCCAGCTATGCAAATTGGCTTGGGTGGCGGTGCTGCATCCTCTATGGACTCTGGCGCTAGTGCTGAAAGCTTAGACTTTGCTTCAGTGCAAAGAGATAACCCAGAGCTAGAACGCCGCTGTCAGGAGGTGATCGACCGCTGTTGGCAAATGGGGGACCATAACCCCATTAGTTTTATTCATGATGTTGGGGCAGGTGGATTATCCAATGCCTTTCCCGAGTTAGTTAAAGATGGTGGCCGTGGTGGCGCGTTTCACATACGTGATATCAACAATGATGAACCGGGAATGTCTCCTCTAGCTATTTGGTGTAACGAAGCGCAGGAACGTTATGTGTTGGCCGTGGCACCAGAGAATATGGACACCTTTACTGCCCTTTGTACGCGGGAACGTTGCCCCTATGCAATTGTGGGCGAAGCCACAGAAGAACATCACTTATCTTTGAGTGATACACAGTTTGACGACCAGCCTGTTGATCTACCGATGTCGGTGTTGTTCGGTAAACCACCTAAAATGCATCGCGACGTTAAACGTCAAGAAGTTGAATTGCCAGCACTAGACCTGTCTAACATAGATTTAAGTGAGGCAGCAGAACGCATATTGAATTTGCCTACAGTAGCAAGTAAAGGCTTTTTGATCACCATAGGCGACCGTTCTATTACTGGCATGGTAGCCCGAGAGCAGATGGTGGGCCCATGGCAAGTACCAGTAGCCAATTGTGCTGTAACCACTACAGCATTAGATTCTACTACGGGGGAAGCCATGGCTATGGGTGAGCGCACGCCCTTGGCGTTAATCGATGGGCCAGCTTCAGGTCGCATGGCTATTGGTGAAACCATTACTAACATGGCGTGTGCTCAAATTGAACAGATGAGTGATATACGCCTCTCTGCCAACTGGATGTCGCCAGCAGGTTACGCCGGTGAAGATGCAATCTTATATGACACAGTAAAAGCGGTGGGAATGGAGTTATGCCCAGCGCTTGGGATTTCAGTTCCAGTAGGTAAAGATTCCATGTCTATGCGCACAGTATGGCAGGATGGTGACATTGATAAGAGTGTCACGTCACCGGTTTCATTGGTCATTACGGGTTTTGCACCAGTGGCTGACGTACGCAAGACACTCACACCTCAACTCGTCACTGATGCAGGTGAAACCTCACTTATTTTGGTAGATTTAGGCAACGGACAAAATCGTTTAGGGGGTTCATGCTTGGCCCAAGTCTATAGTCAGTTAGGTGACACCACCCCAGATTTAGACGATGCTGAAGATTTATTAGGCTTATTTAGTGCAGTGCAAGGTTTAAACGACGAGGGCTTATTGTTAGCCTACCATGACCGCTCTGATGGCGGTGTGTACACCACCTTAGTAGAAATGTCCTTAGCTGGGCACGTTGGTATTGATATTGAATGTGTAGAAATGATCAGCGACGCTGATGACTTGTTGACGTGGCTATTTAACGAAGAACTCGGTGTAGTATTGCAAGTGAAGAATCAAGACTGTGCTGAGGTCCTGCGTCAGCTTAGCTCATGCGGTTTAGCAGAGCAGAGTCGGGTGATTGGAAACCTAAATAATGACGACCAAATTCGCTTCACCCTAGAAGGTGAAGAAGTATTAGTTGATTCAAGAACGCAAGTGCATCGTGCATGGGCGCAAACTAGTTATCGTCTGCAATCTATGCGGGATAACGCACATTGTGCTCAACAAGAGTACGATGCACTGTTAGATGCTAATAATCCAGGTATTAACTCAGTGCTCACCTTTAATAGTGAGGAAAATATTGCCGCTGACTTGATTGCTAGCGGCCAACGTCCGCGTGTTGCCATACTCCGAGAGCAAGGCGTGAACGGGCAGCTAGAAATGGCTGCAGCTTTTGTTAAAGCAGGGTTTGACTGTGTTGATGTGCACATGAGTGACATTCTTGAAGGCCGCCGTGCGCTGAGTGAATTTAAAGGTTTAGTTGCCTGCGGTGGCTTCTCTTATGGAGATGTTTTAGGCGCTGGGGAGGGCTGGGCAAAGTCCATTTTGTTTAACCCTTTAGCAAGGCAAGAATTTAGTCAATTCTTTCAACGTGAAGACAGCTTCGCTCTGGGGGTATGCAACGGCTGCCAGATGTTATCTAACTTATCCGAATTGATCCCTGGTAGTGACCACTGGCCTCATTTTGTACGCAACCAATCGGAGCAGTTTGAAGGCAGAACGGCACTGGTTCAGGTGCAAGAGAACGACTCTATCTTCTTACAGGGCATGGTTGGTTCTCACATGCCTATTGCCATCGCTCATGGTGAAGGCCATGCAGAATTTGCCAGTAATGAGCAACGTCAAGCCTGTGAAAGCAAAGTAGCGCTGCGGTTTGTAGATGGGTATGGCAAAGTGACGCAAAACTACCCCGACAACCCTAATGGTTCAGTCAATGGTATCACGGGTCTAACTGCGGCTAATGGTCGTGTTACCATTATGATGCCGCACCCAGAGCGAGTGTATCGTAGCTGCACTAATTCGTCCGTAGACAGCGCTTGGGGTGAAGATGGGCCTTGGATGAGGATGTTCCGCAATGCCCGTGTGTGGATAGGTTAGAGTAGCTAGTGCGCTGTGGCATTTGAACGTAAATATTGAGTTATAACGATGGCCTTACAATACGAAATTATTCCAGTTACACCGTTCCAACAAAACTGTAGTTTAGTCTGGTGCGATGTAACCATGGAAGCTGCGTTGGTAGATCCCGGTGGTGAATTGCCGCGCCTGTTAGGCAGAGTTTCAGCCCATGGTGTGCAGCTTACGCAAATTCTATTAACCCATGCGCACATTGATCATGCTGGCGCAGCAGGGCAATTATCGGAAGATAAAAATTTACCTATTATCGGCCCACACGAAGGGGATCAGTTTTGGATTGATGGCTTAGCTGACCAAAGCCGTATGTTCCAATTCCCTGAGGCCAAATCTTTTGTGCCAACTCGTTGGCTGCATCAAGGTGATCAGGTAAACGTGGGTAATGAAACCTTAGGTGTATTGCATTGCCCTGGCCATACGCCCGGTCACGTTGTATTTCACCACCAAGGACAGGGTTTATTGTTTGTGGGAGACGTGCTGTTTCAAGGCTCAATAGGGCGCACAGACTTCCCTCAAGGAGACCATGCAACGCTAATTGATGCGATCAAAACAAAATTGTTAGTACTTCAAGACACAGTGAGATTTGTCCCAGGCCATGGGCCAATGTCAACTATTGGCTCTGAGCGTCGAACTAACCCTCACCTGCAGGGTTAGTTAAAAATCAATATGGTGAAGTTGTTGAACACCTTGTTTTCGATCTTCAAAAAAGCGTTTTAATGTTTGGGTAACGGTGCCAAAAGCCATGTTATTCCAGGGGATGTCTGCTTCGTCGTAAAGCTCTACTTCTAAGCTTTCTGGGCCAGATCCATACTCGGCTACAGTCATCTGTGCTAAGTAATAAATATGCACTTGATTGCCTTTAGATAGGTTGCACACGCTAAATAAACGTCCTATCTTAGGGGTTGCATAGGCCTCTTCATAAGTTTCTCTTAGCGCCGCTTGCTCTGTTGTTTCACCATTTTCCATGAAACCAGCAGGCAATGTCCAATAGCCTAGGCGGGGTTCTATTGCACGTTTACACAGCAATACCTTTTCACCATATACCGGGATGCAGCCGGCTATAATACGAGGATTCTCATAGAAAATAAATTCGCACTTATCACATACATAGCGATGGCGGTTGTCACCCTGAGGAATAATAAAGCTCACTAGAGCACTACAATGGCTGCAATATTTCATGGTATGTTGTAGATCTCTGACTTAAGTAGTTTGTTTATTGTAAGATAAACGCACGCCACTATAAACAAGGAATTGTAGATCCAACCCAATGTACCAGTTTATTGCCCAAAAATTAGCTAAACACCAGCCTAGATTACTTACTGCCAAGCTACAAACACCTGCTGCTGTATTGTTAGCGATCACTGATGACAAGGACAACCCACAGGTCATATTAACGCGGCGAGCCAAGCATATGCCTACTCATAAAGGTCAGATTGCTTTTCCAGGAGGTAAGGCAGAGCATGACGATGCAGACCTGATAGCCACAGCGCTCAGAGAAGCCCATGAAGAAGTAGCACTGCAGCCAGACTTGGTAAAGGTGGTGGGGCAGATGGGACAGGTGCTTTCACGCCAAGGGTTCTTAGTGACACCGGTTGTGGGCGTTGTGCCTGCTTCAGTGGTGAGCCAACTAGTACCAGATTTGGGTGAATTAGATCGAATATTCACGGTGCCTTTGAGCTTTTTTATTGATACTAACCCGGTGATGGACGCTCTGCCAATCGTTGCGGGTGTTAAGCAGGTACCTAGTTTCTATTATGATGAGTATCGAATTTGGGGAATGACTGCTTTTATTCTGGCTGAATTTGTTAATTTGGTTTACGATGCGCGCATTGATCTTTATGGTCACCACGTAACCCAGCCCAAGGATGTTTGATTGTGTCAGGAAAACCTATTGCCTCACCCTGCGTTAATGTCTGTTACCTTGATGATCACGACATCTGTCAGGGCTGTTATCGTTCTGGGGAAGAGATTACTGCTTGGATGCGCTTGGACAACGAAGGCCGTGAGCAGGTGCTAACCAAGGTGCGAGAACGCGAACTGGCTAGCCCCTTTGTCACTATTGTAAGTGTTTAATGCACTTCTTCTGCCGATGTCTGAACTCGCTGTAAACGCACAGTCTTAATAAAGTTGCCGCTAATCTGTACTGTTTCTAGCTGGTACTCACCTATCTTTAAGCAGACGTTAAACTGAGGGATTTCCTCAAGCCTTTCTGTGATTAAACCATTAAGCGTCTTGGGCCCATCAATGGGTAAAGCCCAGGTCAGTGCTTTGTTGATGTCGCGCACGGTTGTGGTGCCGTCAATAAAAAATGAGCCATCTTCTTGTGGATGAATATCTTCGTTTTCATGGTCTTGCTCTTCAGCCATGTCACCAACAATTTCCTCTAAAATATCTTCTAAGGTCGTTAAGCCTTGGATATCACCATATTCATCTACCACTAAAGCCACCCAAGATTTGCGCTTTTGAAAGTTTAACAGTTGGGTATTTAAGGGTGTACTTTCTGGCACAAAATAAGGCTGCCTAGCCAGTGCTAAAAACTCTTCCTTAGTCGGATTTTCTGCATGAATAAGAGGCAATATTTGCCTTACATGTACAATACCCACCACATTATTTAGTTCTTCTTGATACAAAGGTAACCTTGTATGTGGGCTCTGACTGATGGTGTTCAAGATGGTTTTAATATCGTCATCAACGTCAATGCCAACAATTTCGTTTCGAGGAATCATAATATCTTCCACGGTAACTGTGTCTAGATCCAAGATGCTCAGTAACATAGATTGGTTGCGGCGCGGAATAAGTGCCCCCGCCTCATGCACAATAGTACGCAGCTCTTCAGAGCTAAGGTGGTCGCTAGCTTTTGCGGCTGCATTAAACCCAAGCATGCGCAGTAGCCCGTTACAAATGGTATTGACCACCCACACAAAGGGGTACAGTAACTTAAGCAAAGGCGAGAGAATTAAGGAGGCGGGAAAGGCTACTTGTTCAGGCTTAATAGCGGCCACCGTCTTTGGTGTCACCTCAGCAAAGATTAGGATCACCAAGGTAAGCATTGCAGTGGCTACGGCAACACCTGCATCACCCATGAGACGAAGTGCTATCATCGTCGCAATAGCAGACGCCAAAATGTTTACAAAATTGTTACCTATGAGAATAACGCCAATAAGCCGATCTGGCCGGTCTAGCAGTTTACTCGCGCGCATGGCGCCGCGGTGTTTTTGCTTAACCAAATGGCGCAGGCGATAACGGTTCAAAGACATCATGCCAGTTTCGGCGCTGGAAAAAAATGCCGACAATAAAATAAGGAATACCAAGCTAGTGAATAAATAGCTTAAGGGAATTTCACTCAAGGCGGGTTTAACCTCGTATCAGATATGGCCCTCAATTCTTATGCCTGAGGCGCCTCCTGTCAAGTGTTGAGGCGCTATAACAGGAATTCTAAAACTAATTTAGTGCCCAAAAATGCGACAGCTAAATTAGCAAAGCCCCAAAGCGTCCATCGTATGGCTGTGCGCCCCCGCCAGCCTAGTCGGTAATGGCCTATCAAAAGAATAGTAAAAATAACCCAGGCGACAAGGCTTAAGACGGTTTTGTGAACCACATGTTGAGCCCATAAGTCGTCCAAAAACACGAACCCTGTCAGTAAAGCGATGCTCAAGAAAACTTGGCCTGCTGCTAGCACTTCAAATAACAGGCTTTCCATAGTTTGTAAGGGCGGTAAACTTTTAACCAAGCGGGATGATTGATGGTGTTTAAGGTGGCGGTTTTGATAAATAAGCAACACAGACTGACAGGCAGCAACAGCAAAAAGAGCATAGCCCAATATTGAAGTGATTATATGCAGTAGAATGCCAGAAGAAAACTGACGGCCTTCAAATTTAGGAATACTAAACATATCTACCATAAGAGCTAAGGCGGCAATCGGAGCAGCAAAGACCAGCAAGCTAGACACTGGATTACGTAAGCTGCTGAGTAGAATAACCCCAACCACTGCCCATGCTGTCAATGATAAGGTGGCACCCAAATCCAATAAAAGACCAGCTTTGGTAAATAGATGCAGGTATAGGTGAAAACCTTGCAGTAGCCATGCCGCGAAGCTAAGGGCGTAGCCTCGTTCAAAAACTTGCTTTGCGGGGGCATTATTTTGAGTCCAAGCGCTCAATAAGTAGATAATTATTGCGCTCAGGCCAACGATTAAAGAAGTCATGGTAATTATTTTTGTCTAATTAGTCCCCCCATCATAATCAAGCACAGCAGCTATGCCTAGGCTTGATGTTAAAAAAGACTAAAACTAAGCGCCAAATAGCCCTAGCGGGGGTATACTAGGGTCAATCATTTGGTGTTTTACAGAGACTTATATGTTCGATAATTTAACTGATCGCTTAGGCAAAACGTTACAGCACATCCGTGGCCAAGCGCGCCTAACAGAAGATAATATTAAAGCAACCTTGCGAGAAGTTCGCATGGCGCTACTGGAGGCCGACGTCGCTTTACCGGTGGTTAAAGCGTTTATTGAGCAAGTTAAAACCCGTGCTGTAGGCACAGAAGTTAGTCGCAGCTTAAGCCCTGGTCAAGTGTTTGTAAAAATCGTCCAGCAAGAGCTGGAATCGATTATGGGCACCGCTAACGAAGACCTCAACTTAGCGGTTCAGCCTCCTGCTGTGATCCTTATGGCAGGCCTTCAAGGCGCAGGTAAGACTACGTCTGCCGCCAAACTGGCTAAATTCCTTATCGAAAAGAAAAAGAAATCTGTCATGTTGGTGAGTGTGGACGTTTATCGCCCAGCAGCCATCAAACAGTTACAGATGCTTTCCGAAGAAGTGGGGGCTCACTTCTTTCCAAGCACTGTTATGGAAAAACCTGTAGCCATTGCGCAAAAAGCGATTAGTCACGCAAGGCAACAGCATTATGATGTAGTGATTGTTGATACTGCAGGCCGTTTGCACGTTGACACAGATATGATGGACGAAGTGAAAGTGCTTCATGCCACTGTAGAGCCTGTGGAAACTCTCTTTGTGGTTGATGCCATGACGGGCCAAGATGCAGCGAATACAGCCAAAGCCTTCAACGAAGCATTGCCTCTAACGGGTGTAGTGCTTAGTAAAACAGACGGTGATGCCCGTGGTGGCGCGGCACTTTCGGTGCGCCACATTACGGGTAAGCCAATTAAGTTTTTAGGTGTTGGCGAGAAGGTAGAAGCCCTGGAACCTTTTCACCCAGACCGTATTGCGTCACGAATTTTGGGGATGGGTGACGTACTGTCTCTCATTGAAGAAGTAGAGCAAAAAGTAGACAAGGTTAAGGCAGAGAAGCTTGCTAAAAAGATCAAAAAAGGCAAAGGTTTCGATTTAGAAGATTTCCGAGACCAGTTGCAACAAATGAAAAATATGGGTGGTATGGCAGGAATGCTGGATAAAATGCCAGGCATGGGTGGTATGGCCCAAGCTGCTTCAAGCGCAGGAACAGAAAAGAACTTCGACCAAATGGAATCAATCATCAATTCCATGACACCAAAGGAACGCGCGGTGCCAGACACGCTAAACGGGTCACGTAAGCGCAGGATTGCGACAGGTTCTGGGACACAAATTCAAGACATTAACCGCTTAATTAAACAGCATAAGCAAATGGCTAAGATGATGAAGAAAATGTCGGGTAAAGGCGGTATGCAGAAGATGATGCGTGGCCTGCAAGGCCAGATGCCCCCTGGTATGGGTGGTGGGGCTGGAGCTGGGGCAATGCCTCCAGGAATGCCGCCGGGGATGCCTGGAGGCTTGCCCGGATTAGGTGGTGGTTTTCCCTTTGGCAAGAAATAACTAAGGTAAGATAGTCATTCAATATAATTGAAACTTAAGGCTTTTATTTCCCAAAAGGTTAGGGTAATATACGCGCTCTCTGCGGAGAGGTGGGTGAGTGGCTTAAACCAGTTCCCTGCTAAGGAACCGTACCTAATACTGGTACCGAGGGTTCGAATCCCTCCCTCTCCGCCATTTTTTGAGCGCCCGTAGCTCAGCTGGATAGAGTACTCGGCTACGAACCGAGCGGTCAGAGGTTCGAATCCTCTCGGGCGCGCCATTTTA
>Ga0209482_1002311_pt1 | contig 11958 bp, 12 predicted proteins | sample CoawatmetaG10DNA_FD_187512 | JGI IMG/M metagenome (GOLD analysis project Ga0209482, IMG submission 187512) | Marine microbial communities from the West Antarctic Peninsula - Coastal water metaG104-DNA (SPAdes) (version 2) | ecosystem: Environmental > Aquatic > Marine > Coastal ...
AACACCCCGCGCCATGGGTCGCGGTCCGTGGCTCAAACTTACGGGCCCAAATCCGTGGGCGGCGGCCACTGGTCGACGTGTTGCGGCCCCAGCATCGCGGACCGTGGGCCGTGGTTCATCGCTCCGGGAAGATAACCGGATAAAACGCTCGGGTCCCCCGTGTATCGGGTCATTCGGCGGGGTCTGGGATCCGTGGGACGCGGGCCACAGCGCGAGGGCCGCGAGTTCGTGGGGACGAGTGCATGGACCATGTTTCTCACAAACATTTAATAAAGATTCCATATCGGCGTTAACTGTCTTATATTAGCGTCTAAAGTCGCATACATTTATGATGTTCCACGTGGAACAATTCGCTAGGGTCCCCTGATGAAAGAAACGTTTAGTAACGGTTTAGATGAGAAAAAATTAAAGCTTGAGTTGCGATTAGCACAGCTCAAAAAAAATGATATGTGCAAAAAAGATTTTTTAATTTTTGTAAAAAACATGTGGCCCGATTTTATTGCAGGTCGTCATCACAAAATAATTGCGGACAAGCTGGAAAGGGTCGCGAGCGGCGAGCTAAAACGCCTGATTATTAACATGGCCCCACGGCACACGAAGAGTGAATTTGCGTCATTTCTCTTTCCGGCGTGGATGATGGGCCGTAATCCGAAGATGAAGATCATTCAGGCGACGCACACGACCGAATTAGCGGTTAATTTTGGACGTAAGACAAAAAATCTCTTGGAAACGGACGAATATAAAGAAGTTTTTGACGGTGTTAAGTTAGCTTCGGACAGTAAAGCCTCGGGCCGTTGGGATACGAGCGCGGGTGGTATGTATTATGCCGTGGGCGTCGGGTCGAACTTAGCGGGTCGTGGTGGTGATTTAATCATTATTGATGATCCGCACTCGGAGCAGACAGCGATGTCCTCGGCAGGCTTTGATGATGCGTGGGATTGGTACACAGGTGGCCCTAGACAGCGTTTACAGCCCGGAGGCTCCATTGTTATAGTCCAAACTAGATGGTCTGAGAAGGACATGACGGGCCAGTTATTGAAGGCTATGGCAAAAGACCCGTTGGCGGACCAATGGGAAGTTGTGGAACTTCCTGCGATTTTTGCAGATGGGACTCCGTGTTGGCCTGAGTATTGGAGTTTAGAGGATTTGACCGCTGTCCGCGCTTCTATTCCTAATAGTAAGTGGAACGCTCAGTATCAGCAGAATCCTACGGGTGAAGAGAATGCGATTATTAAGCGTGAGTGGTGGAACGTGTGGGAGCCTGAAGCGGTTCCTAGGCTAGAGTATGTGATACAGAGTTACGATACGGCGTTTAGTAAGAAGGAGACGGCGGATTATAGTGCGATAACGACGTGGGGTGTCTTTTATCCTAATGAGGGTGGTAGTGGTCCTAATTTAATTTTGTTAGATAGTAAAAAGGGGCGATGGGATTTTCCTGAGTTGAAAGCTAAGGCTTTGGAGGAGTATAAATTTTGGGAGCCGGACACTGTTATTATTGAGGCGAAGGCTAGTGGTACGCCGTTGACGCAGGAATTGCGTAATATGGGTGTTCCGGTGGTTAACTTTACGCCTTCTAGGGGTAATGATAAGGTAACTCGGGTGCATTCGGTGTCGCCATTATTTGAAGCGGGGATGGTGTGGGCACCTGATTCTGTATTTGCTGACGAGTTGATTGAGGAGGTTGCGGCTTTTCCTAATGGGGAGCATGATGACTTGGTGGATAGTATGACTCAGGCGTTGATGCGGTACCGTCAGGGGAATTTTGTTCAGTTGCCTACGGATGATTGGGAAGATGAAGATAACTCTGCTAAGATGAATGTTTACTATTAAGTAATTTACGGGTACGGGGTTTAAAAATGAGTTATCTTGGAGAGATTCCCACCAATGCTCGTTTGTTTTCAGAATATTTAAGGGGCGATGAAAGCCCTATAGACGAGAAAGATTTTAAGTCAGAAGAGTTGGCTGAGATGTTAGCTATGGTTAAGCGTCAAGACAAAGTTAACCTAGAAAAAGAAGAGCAAGCTAAATACGAATTGGAATCTAGAACAAAAGAAAGCCTAGTAGATTGGGTTGATAACCCAAGAAGCCAAGATTTAATGTTAAACGAGCAAACAAATGAACTTGCTCCAAAATACACCGAAGACCAGTGGCGAGAAATAGCGCAAGGTAAGATTGATACAGCAAAACAAAAATTAGAGTCTTTTGAAAAAAGTAGAAACAAAACGTCTGTACATTATTCTGATGAAGCTTATAGTCGACCCGAGGAGAAAATGGGTTGGTTGAACACTATAGTTGAATCTTTTACGTCTCCGGCACGTAACATTGAAACTTCGTTAGGTCAGTTTAACGCCTTTAAAAACGATGACGGTACGGTAACTGTTAAAGATAACTATAATTATGGTAACCAAATGTTTGACACTAATACGGTAACTGTTTCTTTAAAAGATTTTTTAAAAGATTTACCTTTGGCGCTTACTTCCCCCGAGTCTTTTGGAACGTTGCTGTCTCGTTATGCTATACCAAAAAGAAATAGGGAAGTTTCTATAGAATTAGGCCCTTATGACCAAATTGAAAATGGAATATAAATATGCCTCAGTCTCTCTTTGCTAAAGATAACGAGCAATCGTTTTCAAGATATTATGATCCTGAAGCTGAAAGTCGAAATATTTTTAATAAATTTCAGGACTTGAGCCCAGAAGCGAAGGTTGCCTATCAAGCACAGCAGGCGGGTCTGGATCCCGAGGCGGTTCGCATGGGTCACCAGATGGGTGATATTGAATTACAGCGGGAGGTTACGCCCCTGTTAGGTTTCACAGGGCCCACGGACCGCGAGCTAGAAATGATGCGGTTTGATTTAGGGTCCCCAGACTTGAACCTGAAAGGTCAGTTTGTTCCTAGATCGGTAGACGGGATGGTCTCTACCGGAGATAGTAGTCGTTCTGTAGAAGAATATATGATGCATCAGGCGCCACGGGCGGCGACGTATGTAGACAGCTTAGATCACGTAACCCCAAGCGATGAGAATGCAAAAATAAATCTTTACGGGGCGTCAGGTGCAAACCCGCGCACCATTGCTCACGAAGTTGCTCACGCACGTGGTGCCGATGAAGAGAAACCTGCGTATGCGGCGGCGGTTATTAATGCGCAAACGGAGGATGGGTTTGATCAGGCAGTTAGGTCCTACGCAATACAAAATTTAAACTGGGACATGTTGCAACACTCTGAGCCCAAAGACCTTGAGGCGTCTGTCCTTAAAGATATACAAAGAAACGGTTTTGTTAGGAAGTTGTATCAGGACGAGTTTGAGCGTGGCGGAGAAAACCCCCGTGCGTATGGCGATAATCAAGGTATAATGAGCATGCTTTTCGGGGAAGATGACGAAAACTCTTCTGATATGTATGCGAAAAATAGATTTGAAAATAGTATTTTTGGTAAGAGAGTAGCAGACCGCGTGGCTTACGTTGACCCCACGTCCAACGAAGGTGATGATGAGTTTTATCAATCACAAGAAGAAACAATGATACCACTGGGTTTAGAAGAGAGCTTAGATATGGAAGACGCAGAAGATATTATGTTTGAGGACGAAGAAGCCTCAGACCTCGACGGGCTAGGTTCCTTAATGGAAACTATTGTTAGTAGTACTAGCGCAAATCTCGAAGGCTTTGACTACGACATGTCTGAAACCGAGCGTAAGGCGCAGGTCCGCGAAATGGCGGCTATGGCTCAGATGCTACGAAAAGCAGGCGCTAACATAACATCCGAAGAAGATGTTGAGAAATTACCCCCAACCATATTAGAACAACTAAATACTATATTGGATCGTTCTCCAGAGGAATAAGAAATGGCTGAAGAAGATAAAAAACCAGTAGGAAGTTTGATGGACCGCAATGTTCCATCTCAGTTACTGGAAGAAGATATAAGGGCGGAGATTGAGTTAGAGTTGCCGGGTTCACAAGAAAACGATGTGATGGCTATGGTTGACATGGATGCTTCCATGGACGGCGAGATAGAGATGACGGCTGAAGATGACGGCAGTGTCATGATTGATTTTGATCCGCAGGACGAGCGTGGGTTTGGCGGTGACTTCTACATGAATTTGGCAGAAGAGATGCCTGATCGTGAGCTTAGTCGTATAGCCGGCGATCTTATGGGGGAGTTTGATTCAAACAAAGCAAGTCGCCAAGAGTGGGAAGAGACTTATGCTAACGGTTTAGATTTGTTAGGGTTCTCATATCAGGAGCGCACACAGCCTTTCCGTGGAGCCTCCGGTGTTACTCACCCTCTATTGGGCGAAGCCGCTACACAGTTCCAAGCGCAAGCATTTAATGAGCTTTTGCCGCCTAGTGGTCCTGTCCGCACAGTAATTTTAGGTAAAGAAACACGCCAAAAGCAACACCAATCACAGCGTGTTAAGCAGTTTATGAACTACTACATTACTAATGTAATGGAAGAATACACGCCTGATATGGACCAGATGTTGTTTTACCTCCCATTGGCAGGTAGTACCTTTAAGAAAGTCTATTATGATGAGAATTTAGGCCGTGCGGTGAGTAAGTTTGTACCTGCGGAGAACCTTGTTGTACCGTATGAGACCTCTGATTTAGAAACATGTCCTAATATCACACAAGTATTACGCACATCTCTTAACGATTTGCGCAAGCAACAGGTGTCTGGCTTCTATTTAGACATCGATGTGATCCCTGCTCAAGCAGAAATGGACTCTATAACCGATGAAATCAACTTAATTGATGGTTTTGAGCCGTCACAAATTGATTATGACTGTACTTTATTGGAGTGTCACGTTGATTTAGACCTCGAAGGTTACGAAGATATAGATAATGACGGTGAATTTACTGGAATTAAGATTCCCTATGTTGTTACAATTTCAAAAGATAACGGACAAGTTCTTGCAATACGTCGTAACTACCTTGAAGACGATGAAAAGAAACGTAAAATACAATATTTTGTTCATTACAAATTTCTACCGGGGTTCGGGTTTTACGGCCTTGGTCTTATACACACTATTGGTGGTCTTTCTCGCACAGCTACCTCTGCTCTCCGACAACTTATTGATGCAGGAACGCTATCGAATCTGCCTGCCGGCTTTAAAGCTCGCGGTATGCGAATCAGAGATGACGATGAGCCGTTACAACCCGGAGAATTCCGAGACGTAGACGCTCCCGGTGGCGCTATTCGTGACAGTTTGATGCCGCTACCGTTTAAGGGACCTGACCAGACGTTGTTCCAACTGTTAGGGTTTGTCGTGGACGCCGGACAGCGGTTCGCGACCATTACAGATTTAAAAGTGGGTGATGGTAACCAGCAGGCGGCGGTCGGTACTACGATTGCGATGTTGGAGCAGGGCTCGCGGGTCATGAGTGCTGTACACAAGAGATTGCATTACGCTATGCGCTTAGAGTTTAAGATTCTAGGGCGCGTGATGAACGAAAGTTTGCCACAGGTTTACCCATATGCTGTTGCGGGTGAAGATTCTGAGGTAATGGCTACTGACTTTGACGACCGAATTGATATACTTCCTGTTAGTAACCCTAACGTATTTAGTCAGGCACAGCGGATCACGTTGGCACAGACTAAGTTAGAGCTTGCCGGTGCGGCTCCCGAGTTACATAACATGCATGAAATTTATCGTGATATGTATGAAGCGTTGGGCGTGACGGATGTAGATCGTATAATGAAATCGTTACCGGATGCTGAACCGAAGCCCACGGACCCCGCACAAGAGAACATTGATGTGTTGGATATGATGGATTTACAAGCGTTTGAGGGTCAGGATCACCAATCGCACATCACGGCCCACCTTATCTTTGGTGGTACGCCTATGGTAGCTAATTTACCGCCGGTAGCTCTTGCTTTACAAAAGCACATTATGCAACATGTAAAGGTAGCGGCGAGAGAACAAGCGGCGGTTGCTTACATGCAACAGATGGAATTGCGTGACGGTAAGCCTGCAACGCCTGAAGAGATGCTAGAGGTTGAGGCTATGACGGCCCAGTATGTTGCGCAGGGTATGCAGATGGTTAAGGACTTGTCTACACAATTAGCCGGCGGTGGTGAGGAAGAAGGCCCTGATCCGTTAATTGCACTGAAAGAGAAGGAGTTGGAGATCAAGGCGCAAGCCGAGCAATCTGATACTGAGCTTGATCAAGGCAAGCTACAGCTAGATCAACAGTCACTGGCTATGCGTGAGGCACAGTTTGGTGAGCGTATTGACGCACAGGAACGACAGACTCAAGCCCGAATAGATGCGGCAAGAGAACGTGAATTTATCAAACAAAGAGGGCAGTAAAATGGCTATGAATCCTACAAAAGCACCGAAAGCTGTAGAATATGCAGATATTAAAGGTCAAGGCCGTATACCTTATGGCAAGACAGCAGGTGTCAAAATTCCGACAGGGATGAGCAAAGGTACCGCCCGTGGAATGGGCGCGGCAGTTAAGGGCGGTAGTTACATCGCGTGTAAATAAACGCTAAGGGTTGGACTTTTAAATGCAAAATTTTAATTTTGGTCGGCAAGGCATGATGGGTGGTATATCGCCTGAGTTATTAAAACAACTTCAAGCGCAAAACCAAGAGCCGCCGCCTCCGGGTCCGGATAGAGTTGATCCTGTTCCGCCGGGTCCAACTAACCCGGATTTGTATTCTGACCCTGAGATGGGTGGAGTAATGCCGCGCGGTGAACCCAATCCAATAATTAACAACGACCCTAGAGACCCTGTTGATGTTAAAACTCAACCGTTTAACGAAGGCATTGGTACGTTAGTAGCGCCACCTACGCCTGTAGCGCCACCGATGGGGGGACCTAAAACTTTGCCTCCTGCGGCGGGCCCTAATCCGCCTATGAGTGAACCTATGACTATGGGGGGACCTAAAACTTTGCCTCCTGCGGCGGGTCTTAATCCGCCTATGAGTGAACCTATGACTATGGGCGGGCCTAAAACTCCAGCGGGCGGCCCTAAACCCGGATTTGATCCAACTAACCCGGATTTGTATTCTGATCCGGACATGGGTGGTACGCCGACGCCAAAAGGAACTGATCCTGTTAATCCGGCTCCGCGTGTTGACGTGCCCGTTCTTGAGCCCGATGTAGAGGTTACAGTACCGGACTCTAATGAAACAACGCCGTTTAACTTAGGTATAGACATAGACATACCCGAGGAACAAGACGTCGTCGAATACAACCCGGACGGTTCTGTCTTTGTTAATGCGGACGATGACGATGACATGTATTCGGAATGGGACGAGATTCCAACTCGGCAGTTAGGGTTGATGGGTGGGCAACAGGGGAACGACCCCCGCATGCCCTATCCGGCTCGTTACAACGGGATGCCGGACGGCGACGCCAAATACCGCAAAGCTTTAATTGAGTATTTGTTATCAAATGAAGTTCTTGTACCGGGAAGTAATTACGATTCCGACGGAAATGTTGTGACTGAGCCTGACCCTGTTATTGACGAAGTAATCTACACGCCTGATCCCGTTACACCTACACCTGCGCCGACACCGACACCTACGCCGACACCTACGCCAACGCCGACGCCAACGAAAGATCCTTTTGATCGAACGCCAACACCTACGCCAACGCCAACGCCAACGCCAACGCCGACGCCAACGCCAACGCCTACACCTACACCTACACCTACACCTACACCTACACCTACACCTACACCTACACCCGGCCCCGTTGTTGTATTCCCGGATGATAACGGTGGTGACGCTGGTGATGATGACGATGGTGACGATGGTGACCCCGTTGTTGTATTTCCAGACGATGATGTAATAGAAATAAATCTGGATGAATATGGTTCACCTGACGATTATTCATCGTATACCGATTATTTGACAAATTCGGGTAAAAATAACGCTTTAGTTGACACCCAAACGGGTGAACAAAATGTTTATGCGGAGTTTAGTTACGACTCAGAAACAGGAATGTTTATTAGAGATTCTAGCCGTTTTGGTATAGAGGGTGATGAGGCCCTTACGTCTTACACTCCAGAAGAATTTTTTAGCGAGTACGGAAGGAATGTTACTTCAAAGAGGTATGATGCTTACGTAGATAGTATTGAAGCTGAGAAAAAACGGGTAGCAGACGAAGCTGAAGCTGAGAAACAACGTTTAGTAGACGAAGCGGCGGCGGAAGAAAAAAGACTACGTTTACAGGCTGAAGAAGCGGAAGCAGAAAGAAAACGCATAGAAGCCGAAGAAGTAGAAAGAAAACGTTTGGAAGCTGAACAAAAACGTTTAGCAGAAGACGAAGCTGAGAGAATAAAGTTAGCAGAAGAAGCTGAGAAAAAACGTTTAGAAGCGGAAGCAGAAATTGAAAGAATACGTTTAGAAGAGCTTGCCGAACAAAACAGACAAGCTCGGTTACGTCAGGCTATAAATACCGCACAATCTAGCCCATTTGGACGCGCTATTAGTGGAAACACGTCTACGGGCGGGTTACCCGATACTGGAATAGTAGCTCCGAAAGGTCCGACAACGGATCCTTTCGCCAGAGAAGGTGGAGTTGCACCGCAGTATGGATCGCTTCCGGGAGGAAATGCTTCGGATGTGTTGTCCGGACTAGGGTCTAACGTGTATGCACCGCCGCCGCCTCGTAGTTACGGTCAGACAGATTATGAGATTGACCCAGACGATCCTTTTAGAAATCCGTTTTTACGCGGTATAGGTTCTATTAACAGAGGCGGAGGTGACTAAATGTTAGATAAACTTATTGGTCCTGTAACCGGACTTTTAGACAAATTTATTGTTGATAAAGATCAAGCCAATGCCCTAGCTCACGAAATTGCTACGATGAGTGAGAAAGCGGCTAACGAAAATGCCATTGCTCAAATTGAGTTAAACAAGGCTGAAGCTCAGTCGGGTTCTCTGTTTATCGGCGGGTGGCGACCGTTCGTCGGCTGGACATGCGGTGTGGGTCTTGCATATAATGTGATTATATCTCAGATACTTTCTATCTGGTTTGAAGTTCCCACAGTTGACCCATCCTTACTAACTCCAGTTCTCATGGGAATGTTGGGCATGGGGGCCATGCGTTCATACGAAAAAAAGAACGCGGTAGCAAAGGAAAAGTAATGGAACAGTTTAAGTACTTTAAGATAGAAGATTTTGATTGCCAAGAGACAGGCGAAAACGAGATGGATATTGAGTTTATAAAAGCTCTTGACCATTTACGTGCGGCTTGTGGTTTTCCGTTTGTAATTACTAGCGGGTTTCGCAGTAAAACTCACAGCGCAGAAGCCCGTAAAAGTACTCCCGGAACCCATGCCTCCGGCATTGCCGCTGACATTAAAGTCTCTGGAGGCGCACAACGCCTAGCTATTGTAAAACATGCTTCAGCTATGGGAATGTCCGTAGGGGTTGCTAAAACTTTTGTACACGTAGACACGCGTAAGACTGAACAGATGTGTTGGTGCTACTAATCGAATAATGATATAAAACCCTCCCTCTTTTGTATAAGATATGATAGGATAAAATCTAACTTTCTTAGACAATATGGGGACATATAGGAATGGATGAGATTTCTACCGTTACGGCGGTGTTTAAAGTTATCAGAGAGCGTAGACAAGCTGTTTGTGATCTTATGATCTTTGGTAACGTAAAATCCATGGAGCAGTATCGTGAGCTCATGGGAAATTTAGATTCTTTAAATCACGTAGAACAGGAACTCAAGAGCCTGCTAGATAAACAGGAGCGTAGTATATGAATAAGTCAAAAATTGACCTGTCTGCCGCACCCAGTGCCGCCTTTCAAATGGAGTCTGAGAAACAAGACTCTAACGTTGAAAAGACGGAAGTAGCTGACGCAAGTGCAGATAATCTTAAAGACGCTTATGTAGATAAGCCCGTCCTAAGACCTGAAAATATTGGTAAAAGCCTTCTTGAAAAAATGCCTTCGCCTACCGGTTGGAGAATCTTGATACTCCCGTACCGTGGTAAAGGACAAACAGAAGGCGGTATTTATCTTCCAGATCAACTAGTTCAAGAGCAGTCTGTTTCTACACAGGTTGGTTATGTTCTTAAAGTTGGACCCCTTGCATACAAAGACCCTGATAAGTTCCCGTCAGGTGCTTGGTGTGAAGAAAAAGATTGGGTAATGTTTGCTCGCTACGCGGGTTCTCGTTTTGCAATTGATGGGGGCGAGGTTCGTATTCTTAACGACGACGAAATCCTTGCCAAAATTTTAGATCCGGAAGATGTTCTCCATTATTAAAGGTGATGTATGAGTGAAGAAGTTGAAGAACTAAGCGTAGAAATTGACGACGGCGTAGAAGATACGCCTTCCAAAGAAGATCAATTTGATAAAGCAGAAAATGCTACTCAAAAAAGGATTGATCGTTTAACTAAAAAAATGCGTGAAGCAGAACGTCGTGAAGGCGAAGCTGTGAATTACGCTAAAAAGATTCAGCAAGAAAATGATTCTGTTAAAGCTAGAATGGCTAATTTAGATACTAACTATGTATCTGAATACACCAATCGCGTTACTACTCAAACAGAAAGTGCTGAAAAAGAATTAACCCGGGCAATGGAAATAGGTGATACAGCGGGCGCGGTTCAAGCGCAACGTCAACTTACTAACTTAGCCATTGAAAACGACCGTGCGCGTCAAGCTAAATTACAACAGGACCGGTATCGTCAGCAGGCGGAGGCTCAACAACAAGCGCAACTGCAACAACCAATGCCACAGCAGGCACCGGCTCCTCGTAGACCAGACCCAAAAGCCGAAACATGGGCTGTTAAAAATGATTGGTTTGGACAAGATGAAGTTATGACCTATGCGGCATTCGGTATCCACAAGAAATTAGTGGAAGACGAAGGATTTGACCCGCAGGGTAATGACTACTATACTGAGTTAGACCGACGGATTGCTAAAGAATTTCCGCATAAACTTGGTAAACAGGGCAAACGACCAGCTCAGGCGGTTGCTTCTGCTAGTAGATCAAACACTGGGCGCAGTAGTGGGAGAAAGGTTAGACTCACCCCTAGCCAAGTCGCAATTGCGAAAAAATTGGGTGTGCCGCTAGAAGAATACGCGAAATACGTGAAGGAGTAATAGAAAATGAGTGAACAAGACGACCAGTTGGATGCGCCCATCAAAAGAGCTTCTCGCGCAAATACAGAACGGAGCAAAAAGGCGGTGCGTAAGCCTTGGGCTCCCCCGTCAATGTTAGATGCACCACCTGCGCCTGATGGTTACAAACATCGTTGGATACGGGCTGAAACCCGTGGCTTTAACGATAGTAAGAACATCAGTGCAAAAATGAGAGAAGGTTATGAGCTTGTCCGTAGGGACGAGTATCCTGACTTTGAGTCTCCAACGGTAGAATCAGGTAAGTACGAAGGTGTTTTTGGAGTAGGCGGACTACTTCTTGCTCGTATTCCACTTGAAACTGTAGACGAAAGAACCGCATACTTTGCAAGTAAAAGTTCGGATCAGATGGACGCAGTGGATCAGGATATGATGCGAGAAAACGCACATTCATCGATGACGATATCCAAACCGGATCGTCAATCTCGTGTAACTTTCGGCGGCCCACGAAAATGAGGGCTCGTCATTAATAGGAGAAAACTGTTATGGCAAATCAAAATACTGCCTATGGTCTTCGTCCTGTAGGACTTGTTGGTTCAGCGTCAAACTCTACTGGTGTAACTCAGTATGAGATCGCTTCCAACAATACTAACGCTATTTTTCAATACAACATCGTCGTCCCTTTGGCGGCAGGTGTTATTGATCAAGCAGGTGCCACCAGTGGTGGTACTACGCAGGCGTTGGGAGTTCTTATGGGCGTAGAATATCAAGACTCGGTACAGAAAAAGCCGGTCTTTCTTAACTACTGGCCCGGGTCAGGCTCTGTAAGCGTGGATACTAACTATCCTGTTAAAGCTTTCGTTGCTGACAACCCTAACCAGATCTTCAAAGTAGCAAGTGATGCAA
>Ga0209482_1002313_pt1 | contig 11951 bp, 9 predicted proteins | sample CoawatmetaG10DNA_FD_187512 | JGI IMG/M metagenome (GOLD analysis project Ga0209482, IMG submission 187512) | Marine microbial communities from the West Antarctic Peninsula - Coastal water metaG104-DNA (SPAdes) (version 2) | ecosystem: Environmental > Aquatic > Marine > Coastal ...
TATTAAATTAGACCTATATATTTCATTACCCCTTTTGTAAAAAGCAGTATCAATTTTATGCTCTCGACTATTAATATTCAAATACTAAATTAGCTTTTTGATACTAAAAAGGATTGATTCTAAACATTAGCATTCGTTTTATTTAACATGCTCAATTGCTTAAAACTTTTAGTGATCCAACCGCCACCAATCATGTCATCACCTTCGTAAAATACGGCGGCTTGCCCAGGTGCGATGGAATTGACACCGTTGCCAAAATATACTTTCATAATATCCCCAATTTGCTCAATGATCGCAGGATTTCCCAAGTCATTGTATCGCACTTTTGTAAGGGTATCTAATTTCCCAAAAGGGATTTCAGGATATTTCTGAAGGTTTAAATTTTTAACATACATCCCATCTCTAGAGAGTTCGTCAAAAGTTCCCAAAACCACCCGATTCGTCTCTTTTTGAATTTCTGTAACGTATACAGGATATCCTAAGGCAATCCCTAGACCTTTCCTCTGACCTACGGTGTAAAAAGGATAGCCTTCATGGCTGCCTACCACTTCTCCTGTTTCCAAGACGAATGCTCCTCCTGCCACCCTTTCTTCTAGACCTGCTACCCTTCTACGTAAAAAACCTCGATAATCATTATCGGGAACAAAGCAGATTTCATATGATTCAGATTTAGATGCCAATTCAAACAAGCCTTTTTGAAGGGCCAGTGCTTTAATATCTGTTTTGTGAAGATCACCTAATGGGAAAATAGTACGACTTAAACTTTCTTGAGAGATTCCCCAGAGCGCATAGGATTGATCCTTTTGTAAATCTTTGCCTCTTGATACTATATATCGTTCGTTTTCTAATCTAATTTTAGCATAATGGCCCGTAGCTATAAATTCACAATCAAGTTGATCCGCTCTCCTGAGCAAACTGTCCCATTTTATATGGGTATTGCAGAGTACACACGGATTAGGTGTTCTTCCCTCTAAGTATTCACTCGTAAAATGATCTATGACATAATCTCCAAACTCTTCTCTTATGTCAATAATATAATGAGGAAATCCCAAGTTGACGGCGATATTCCTAGCATCATTAATAGAATCAAGGCTACAACAACCGGTTTCTTTTTTACTCCCTCCTGAGGTGCTGTAATCCCACGTCTTCATAGTCATCCCAATAACCTCATACCCCTGTTCGTGCAACATTATCGCTGCAATCGAACTATCTATGCCGCCACTCATGGCGACTAAAACTCTACCTTTTTTGCTCATTTGCTTTTTGCCGGGTTCACAGCCTCGGTTTACGCTATTTAAAATTATACGCAAAAATAAGCTGCTGTAATTATAATTAATGATTTTGAGGCTTTTAATTTTAAATACAAAGCATTAATTAGCGAACCACTCCTTTATATTTTTGGTTTTAAGTAAAGGTGTAGAATAAATAAATTCAGGAGAAAGCAACATTCTATTTCTTCTTGGGTGATTATTATCATATTCATTATTTTTTAATACTTAGAGAAAAAAACTATACTAAAGAGCCTTCCAGTTTCTTAAAAAGAGCTCATTAAAACTATTTTATTAATAAATTGCAATTAAATGAAGTCAAAAAAGTTTGTGAAAATAAGAGGTGTCAATAACCTAAGCGATGCACGTTATTGTTCAGGAATGATGGTAGACGTAATCGGTTTCAATCTAAATTCAAATCACAAGGATGGTGTAAGTATTGAAGTATTAAAAGCCATAACACAATGGATACAAGGTCCTCAAATTGCAGGGGAATTTGAGGATATGGAGCTTGAACTTATTCAAACTTACCTTCCCCTAGTTGATCTAGACATCATAGAAACAAGTAATCCTGATTTATTGGCTCCCTTATCCGAAACAGGGAAAAAAATATATTTAAAAATAAATCTAGATACCATCGATAACGAGCAAACCCTTCTAAATAAAATTAAGGAAGGACAAATGGCTCATAAAATTGTTGTTTGCAGATCTCAAAAAAGTAAAAATAAGACGCTGATCAAACCGCTACTCCATTACACTCAAAGTGAACAAATCATTAATGGATTTAATTTGGATCTAGACCAACTCGATTCATGGCCGGCCATTGAAATTATGGCTACCGCCGAAGAGAAACCTGGATTTAAAGATTATGGAGAAATCATGGATATTTTGGAATACATAGAAGACCAAAAATAAAAATATCAGATCATGTGATCTGATATTTTTTAAAAGGTAGGTTGTCGTTTATTTGAAAATCGAATAATAAATATATTAAATATCACTCAAAAAGCGATCAATAATTTTAATTTATTTTAATATTTAAGATTAATTATTAAATAATTTCTATTATCTCTACTTCAAAGATAAGGTTGGCATTACTAGGAATAGTGGTTCCTCCACCTTGGCATCCATAACCCAATAGAGAAGGGATATACAGCATTATTTTCCCTCCCTCCTTAATCAAAGGAATACCTATTTTCCATCCATCAATAACGGCATATAGCGGTAACTCTATCCCATCAGTATTTTCATCAAACAAATTATTATTTTCCAACAAGGTCCCCCTATAGGTAACATTTACCGTACTATCTACCGTCGGCCTTCCTCCTTCTCCTTCTTCAAGAATAACATATCGAAGTCCCGATTCGTCCATTTGTGCGGTGATGCCCTGTTCGCTCAAATATTCATCAATGAGCACAGCATCGATAGCCATTTGCTCAGTATAAGGAAGTTCAGTAAAACACGGGTTATTATAATAGCTGTTATTACTGTCATCTGTACAAGATACAAAGAGCTGCAGGGTGGCCAAAATAGCAAGGGTAATTATATTTTTCATCTAAGAGGTTATTGAAATTGAAATTTAAGGTATTTTATCGTTTCACCTAATGCGGCAAATTTACGCTCATATTTTGTTTTTATTTCATAATGTTCAAATACATATTCTGAATCATATAAGTCATGAGTAAAGGCTAGGTTCTTTACACTAATTCTATTTTTATTTATCAATTCCAGCGTATAATTGAAAAGTTCAGTATTATCTGTTTTGAACTTTAACCATCCGTCTGGTTTTAATAGATTTTGATAAATGGCCAAGAACCTAGGAGCAGTTAATCTTCTTTTATCATCTTTTTCTTTGGGCCTTGGGTCCGGAAAAGTGACCCATATTTCCTCAATCTCCCCTTTCTTAAAAAAATGTTCTAGAAATTGAATTTGAGTTCTCAAAAAAGCGGCATTCTGAATGCCCTCTCGGAGTGCTATTCCTGAACCCACCCATAATCGATCTCCTTTTATGTCGACCCCAATATGATTGCGATTCGGGAAAGCTTGGGCGAGTCCCAATGTGTATTCACCCTTTCCACAGCCCAGCTCAAGAACTATGGGTTGCTGATCAGTGAAAACTTTTAAATGCCATTTCCCTTTGATCTCATCATAGAAATCTTTTCCTGACTCGACCAAATTGGGCCTCAATTTATTCTCTTCAAAGCGTCTTTTTTTTTGTCTCGTCACAACTCGTCAATTTCTCCAATGATAAAAGTACTTCCCGTAATTAAAATCACATCATCTCTATCAGCTATTGATTTAACAAATGTTAAGGCCAAATTCACATTAAGAAATTCACGTTTCTCTTGACTATTTTTATCTGAAATTTGAGCCAATGACTTCAAATCCATCAATCTTGAATTATTTCCCGAAGTCAAATAGTACTGCGCTTCCTTTGGGAACTGATTAAATATCTCATCTATATTCCTATCTTTGGCTGCCCCATAAATGATATGTAATTGCTTAGGCTCAAGTAGGTTTACTTGGGCTATTAACTCAGTAATTCCTTCTAAATTATGACTGACATCCGCAATAACTTTTGGTGCATTCGAAAGGGTTTGAAATCTCCCTTTCAAGCCCGTTGAAGTTATTATTTTACCTAGGCCGCTTACCATTTGATCTGGACTTATTTTCCATCCTTTTTTCTTTAATTGTAAAAGAACTTCTAAGATGCCTGGGATATTTTTTACAAAATATTTTGCTTTAATATCAAAAGTTATTTCCTCTAGGAGCAGCTCATCTTTTTTGGAAATATGATATTGACCCTTGGCCTTTGGTGTAATCTGGTATTGGTCTGATAATTGGATCAATAAGGCTCCTTTCTCTGCGGCTTGTACTTTAAAAAGATTGATTAATCTGTTTTGAAAGGAGCCAATGATTACAGGTTTGTTTTTTTTCATAATACCCGCTTTTTCTGCCGCAATTTTCTCAAGGCTATCTCCAAGAATATCTGTATGGTCTAAACCTATATTGGTTATTAAGGCTACTTCGGGATCAATGACATTGGTACTATCTAATCTTCCACCTAGTCCAGTTTCAATAACAGCAATATCTACCTTCTGCGCAGCAAAATAATCAAAAGCCATAGCTACAGTCATTTCAAAAAAGGACGGAGATATAACCTTAATAATATCTTTATGCTTTTTAACAAAATCTATAATTGAATTTTGATCAATTTGATGGCCATTAATTTTAATTCTTTCTCGAAAGGATTTTAAATGAGGAGAAGTATATAGGCCAACTTTATAATCGCTGGCCTGAAGCACCGCTGCAATCGCATGCGCACTCGTACCTTTTCCATTCGTCCCAGCAATATGAACACATTTTATTTTATGCTCCGGGTGATCTAAAACATTTAATAAAGCAACGGTATTATCAAGGTTTTCTTTATATGCTCGCCTACCAGATCGTTGATAACTCGGTAATTGCAGATACAGAAAGTCAAGACATTCTTGATACTTCAATCTAACTTCGGTTTTAAGATAAAGATAACTTTACCCATTGATCCCAAAGTCACTCCGTCATCCTTGATTTCCAACTGCAAACCATCAAGAGAATTTTTATAGGCAATTGCTACCGAGGGTGGCGTCGTATAGCTGTCCAATTGCGCCGAAATATAACCATCTGAGTCGACTCTTATGTTACAGATGACTTTCCCTACAATTTCATCAGAGCTATCCTTAGGCCTCGGTTTTTGCGCGCCCCACTTCCATCCTGAGATTTGCAATTCTGGGCCTTCGTTCGTTCCTCGTTTAGACCCAGTATTTGTCTTATATAAAGCTCTTTCGTCGATTTTATTAATTTGATTGTCTGATCCTGTCTCAAAGTCAGTTTGCTCCTTTTTACCTTGCGATTCTGATTCAGAATCATCCACAGACGCATTTTGGGGAACTTCTTCATCCGTATTTAACGTTTTTTTGGCCGTATTCTCTTCCTGTTCAATGTCCTCTTCTGTTTTAGCAGTAGATTCCACATCTTCCATAATTTGTTCAGATTCATCTGAAATAGCTACTGTTTCATCATCTGTCAACACCTTTGATTCTGAGGATACTATTATTTGATCTGTTGCTACCTCTTGGTCTGTGATATCCCCTTGTGACTCACCAATCGATTCCGAAATTTCTTGTGATTCAGTTACTTCATTCGGGGCCATTTCATCATTACTTGTTTCTTCTTGAATGACCTGACTATTTTCAGTTGGTAAGTCATTTGTTTGATTGGGACTCGTTTCCTCAGTACCCGTGAATACTTCAAAACCCAGTTCAATACCGTACTGAGCGATGGGAGGATTAGGCTCTTTCCATGCAACCGCAAAAAAGAGCCCACACAATAATACAATTTGTAATATTAAGGTGATTAAGGCACTTTTTTTTTCAATTCTATTCGACTCCTTTTTCACAAGTTGGGTTTGGTAGCAATGGAAACTTTAGCTTCAAGCATGGTGGCAATAGATGCAACGTAAACCAAGTCCTCAACGGGTACCGTTTTATCACAATGTAGCACTACCGAACCCTCTTCTCCATTAAATGAATTTCTCAATATCCCCTCTAGTTGATCCTTAGAAATAAGCTGGTCATCTACATAATATCCCAATTCTTTAGTTATAGTAACGCTTACTTTTTGCATGACAATCGCAGAAGATTTGGAGGTAGGTAGATTAACTGGGAGGCCTGAGGGGGTAATGAAAGAAGAAGTAAGCATGAAAAAAATCAATAATAAAAAAACTATATCTGTCATAGACGACATACTAAAAGTAGCATCTACTTTATATTTTGAATTAATATTCATTTTTTTGGCTCTTGGAGCAATTCAATAAAATCTATCGACGTAAACTCCATGTTATGGACTAACTTTTGTACACGCGTGACGAGGTAGTTATAACCAAGATAAGCAATAATACCTACGAATAATCCTACTGAAGTTGTGATCATAGCCTCATAAATACCGCTAGATAACAATTTTGGACTTACCGCACCTTCTTCCTGCGCAATCGAGATGAATGCTTGAATCATTCCCGTAACCGTACCTAGAAAACCAATCATTGGGGCTGCCCCTGCAATAGTCGCGAGTAGAGATAAGTTTTTCTCTAATTTATTGAGTTCAATTTTACCTATATTTTCAATAGACGCTTCTATATTTGACATATTAGCCCCTATTCTTGAAATCCCTTTTTCAATCATTCTTGCAACGGGTGTATCTACTTTACTGCATGCTAATTTGGCCTCGTTAATAGCCCCCGCTTGAACTTTTTCTCTGATCTCATTTTGAAAATTTTCAGGAGTTTTAGATGCGTGTTTCAGGACTAACATTCTTTCGATGAATATATATACAGCAATGATCCAAAGAATAATCAGCGGAATCATCATATATCCCCCTTTGGTCAATAAAACCAATAAACTAAGTGATCCTTCATCAGCGGGTAATATTTCTTCTATTTGAAGTAATAAGGGTAAGACGGTCATAAATCAGAAATTGTTTAGCCTATGATTCAATAAAAGCATTCTTGAGGTAGAAAAAATTGAATTTATATTTATTGTATAACTAGAAAAACAGTAAAATATTGTTCAGTAGAACAAAAGACTTGACCACTTTTGGGTTAATACTTTAATACCCATAACTGCTCATCGAATTCATCTTTGTAATTATCCAGTCCAATACTCACTTTGTCAAGGGTCTCATATTCTCCGAGAGCCACTCTTGTAAATTTACTGTTGCTAAATGGAGGGATGATGATAACATTTGACCCCGATAAAATTAATTTTTCAGCATAATCGAAGGCTAAGTCTTTGTCAAAAAAACTAGCCACAATTAAATAATATTTATTTAATGGCTGACTTATTTCGGATATAGCTCCAATTGCTTTTGGTACAGATTCCAGTTCCGGGAGATCTATCTTAACTTCAGGTTTAATGACTTCTTCAATGACGGGTTCAGGTATTATTTCTTTTTTAACCTCTTTTTTAACTTCAGCTTTAATGATTGGTTTGGCGTCCTCAGCCATGCTCAATAAGGTGATACCGATGACAGAGGCAAATAATACACCTAATACGACGACCAAGATAAATTTTAACTTTTGATTTCCATCTGCTTGATAAATGTAAGCCGATGTTTCTTCAATCTCAACCAAGGGAGGATACGTAGATTCCTTTATGTCTGGGATAGTTTGAGTTTCATCATCCATTGAACTCCCGGAGGAAGGTGTTTTGATGCCAATCTCATTGAATTCAAGTGGGTCTAAGGGCGAAAAATCTAATTGGGGTAGACCATAATCCTCTCCTTCTTCGAATTGTCCTTTAAAACTATTCCCCCCATTTTCTTCTAGATTACTTGTCGTCACCATAATTATTTTGTAAGCAGCAGATCAAAAAAAGTACCAAGACTTATTTCTACATGCAAAATATATATTTACAATTAAAAACGCACACTGATTCCCCCATAAATATCAAATTCTCTTGAACTATAATGATTATAAATTTGATTCTCTTTACCCAAAAGGTTTCTCATTTTTAAAAAAGCCCCTATTTTTTCATTAAATACCATGTCAATATCCATACCAAAATCTATCACATTTGGTAAAACAATGATTTCCTCATCTATTGATAAGGCCTTTATGTTAGATAAATTAATCAAGTAGGGAGAAAAAATTAATCTATCCTTCATAAGTTTGACATTAGCGCCCATTTGAAACGAGGTTGATGGAGTATGCCAAGGCGTTTGAATGGTATTGGTTTTAATTTCATTGTACTTCATTAAGGCAAACCATGATAGCTGATTTGTTGCATCAAAATTCAGGAAACTTTCAACATCGAACCGAGAACTATTCCCTATATCATACACAACGTCAAAATAGGCAGGATTACTTTTATTATTTGTAAAATATAGCTGATCGCCTATTGTTTTTATCGATAGGTTAACATCATAGGTCATCCGTGGTAAAAGCCCTCCAGATACACCTAGTTTTAAACCTATTTTCTCAATGCTCGTCTTTAAGAAGATACTATCAGATACATGTCTATTAAGACTGACTACACTTTTAAAATCATTCCTTTTAACATCTCCCTTTACTTCTCCGTAGACAGAAATATGATTTCTAAAGGTATAAGATGCTGCCAGATCAGGTAATAAAAATCCAGAACCTCCTTCTACATCGTCATCATAAAAACCTATCTTAAATCCGGCAGACACAGACCAATCACTAAAAGTTAAATCTATTTTTGGAATTCCATAAGCCCATTTTCGCTGATTATTTTCAGTTCGTTGATTAGTGAATTGGGTCAAAGCCATAAATAAATCAAAATCAAACACCCAAGATCTCTTTTTCAATGCTTCTAGATTGAAATTTAAAATGAAATCATTTTCTTCCCCACCTGAATAATAACTCGATACATTATCTGTTTTACCCAACCCTTGTTGTCCGGTATAATGCCATTCCGGCATGATGTGAATCGGATTTTCACCTCTAGTATTTATGAGATAGTCAAAAAATAAATTAAAACGATGTTGTCTTCTTAGGTAATGATCTGCTGTATCTGAAATACTAGACAAGGCACTCAACTCATCAAGCATCCCATAATTATAAAATTTATCATATCCATAGTCGAGTGAAGATGACAAGGTTCCTTTGCTCAAATTGGCTCGGTGCCAAAGCTGTACTTCAGAAGTGCTTTCACTACTATAACTTGTTTGAACAGGGCCTTTTTGATGTTCTTTCAGCTCAATATTCATCCCGTAGTTGGAGGAGGTTAAGCGATGAGTACTGTATTCATATAATATCCCAGGAGTATTATACGAGCCATAACCTATATTGATTAAATGGTCATAATACTCTTCTTTAGTAGGATCTTCAAGCTGTGCTACTTTCAGATTTGGATGATAAGATCGGACTTCAAAGGGAATCTCTTTTAAATCAAAAGTTAATGAATCAAAAGATGCCGAAGTTGGACTTGACTTAACACGTTCAAATAGCCTTTGCCTCTTGGGAAGTTTTAAATCCTTATCCTTTTCAACAATGAACTCTGCAGACTCTATTTCTTGGGTGCTTTGACCAAAGGAAAGCAAAGGCAGAAAAAGTAAGTAGAGCTTAAGTAAGTTTTTAACCATCTATCGAATCGTTTTCTTCCGTAAGTACTGTTTTTTCTAGCTGATTTATGCTTTCGAGTAGATCCGCTGCTTTAATTTTAAGTGCGTCATTCTCTGTATTATCCAATATGGAATTTAAAGTAGCTTTGGCTTGAAGCAATTCTCCTGAAGCCATGTAATTATTGACCAATAGCAAATAAGTTTTATCCGTCCATTGCTCATAAAGCCCATATTTTCCCAATAGTACGATGCATTGTTCTATAGAAGTGGCGTAGTCATCTTGATTGTATCGTATTTGGGCTATGATGAAAGTTGCCTCGGCAGCTGTTTGATTATCCGAACTTTCAATTAATGACTCCGCGAGCGGCAAGGCTTTGTCATACGCTAGCATGTTCATTGAAATCCTCAATAAATATAGCGCACCTAAATTCCTTTTAGGTTCCGATAAAGTAATATTTTCACTTATTTCCTGTGCTATCAGAAGTGCCTTTTCAACATCATTGATGTCATAATAGGCCATCATCAAACCTTCCTGTGCTTGATCCAGCTCGCGTTCACTACTGGCATTTTCATTCAACAATAAAAATAAATCTATGGCTTGATCGTATCTTTTTAGACTCATATTTGCCTTAGCTGATTTGGTCAGGGCCCTACCGAGGTAAACTCCTTGTTGTTGTGAAATGATCAGTTCAAACTGAGCAATTCCATCCTCCCACTCCCCAAGCTCATAATAGGCATCTCCCATAAAATAATACAAATCATAGTTATGCAATGTGTTTGGATAGATACTTCTGAAAGAAGTTATCCCTTGTATCAACTGCTCATAATCTCGGTTGAAATAGTCATTTTTTAATTGCTCAAACGAAATGAATTCTAAGCTCGCGTTATTAGGGTCAAGTGTTCTTAACTTGACCATATATTCCTCAAAATCATCAACTTGATAACCTTTATTACGGATGTTTTGAAGACCTAAAATGGCTTCGTTTGCTATTGGATGACTCAGATAATTATCCAAAATAATATAATAATCTTTAGCAGCGTCAGCCCATTGATTTTTATTTGTGAAGGCAACGGCTCTTCCCTCATATACGTTGGGAAGCAATGCACTTTTGTCATAGCGTTCAACAAAATAATTGAAATTAGCAATGGCCAACTCAAATTTCTCTAAGTCAATCAGAATTTCTCCAAGCTGAAAGATTGCGTTATCAGCAAGAAATGAGTTTGAATAAATTTCAATGAAATTCTCAAACATTTTTTGAGCAGTTTCTAACTCATTTTTCAAATAATAGATATTGGCTATTTGATAACTAGCATATTCTTGTCCGGCTTTTGCATTATTTTTTTGATACATCAAAATAGCCTCATCAAACCGTTTTAAAATAAATAAACAATCGGCCGCTCTTGAAGCTGCATCATTTAGGTAAATATGATTTTTTGAAGTGTTCAACTTCATAAACAAAGAAAAATTTTGATAGGCCATTTCATACTGCTCCCTATTGTATTGAGCATATCCTAAACCATAGTAGGCCTTTCTTTTCTGCTCCATACTTGCCTTTTTTGCGCTAATTACCCGTTCAAAATAGCTTACGCTTAGGCCATATTTATTCTGTGCAGAGAGACATTCAGCCATCAATAGATTTGCCGTTAATTGATGTTTCGAATCCATCGCATTCATTAATGACCTTGAAAGCCAATATTCTACGTCAGCATAAAGCTGATCATTGAATAAAATTTGGGCGTATTTTAAAGTAACCATTTGATAGGTCCTTTTTAGTGACCAAGTTTTAAGTTGGGTAGCTTGTAGATGATCGATAGCAGCCTTATAATTTGAAGTATATAAATAAGCATCAGCCAAAAGCTGTGCCGCCTCAGCCCTATTTTCATCCTTGGGATGTCCATTTAAATATTTTTCTAAAATATCAATGGTGGCTTCGAAATTATTGAGTTGAAACCAAGATTTTGCAATCAAAAAATAAGACTGATTTTTTAATTCTGAACTAAATTCATTTTCCAAAACAATTTGAAAGGCATTGATCGCAGTGTTGAATTGGTTTAATTGAATATAAATTTGTCCCAGTCGAAAGGCGGCAAGTTGGCCTAATGTATCTTCAGCTAAAGCTGCAATTTTATATTGGTCTGCTGCCTTAACCATTTTTCCAGCTTGTTCTAACGAGTATCCGAAATTAAAGAACAAGGCTACATCCCCCTTTGATTTACTCAACAGGAGTACTTCGGTATAATATTGAATGGCCTTCGAATAATTTAATTGAGCAAACGATGCTTCAGCAGCGACTCTATTCAATATGATTTTACCTTCTAAATTGATACCCTCTGTTTCGCTAATATGCGTATCAGCATAGGCAATCACCTCCGTATATTGCTTTTGATTTAAATAAATTTTAGCAATGAAGGGTGCTGTAAATTTATACATTTTAGGTATTTTTTGAGCCAATAGCAACTGCTCTAATGCATTGTCAAAATCTTGATTATTGAAGTATATCACACCTGCGTAATAATGAGCATTGTACTTTTCCTCTTGGAGGTAATAAGTTACCTCATTAAACA
>Ga0209482_1002314_pt1 | contig 11950 bp, 9 predicted proteins | sample CoawatmetaG10DNA_FD_187512 | JGI IMG/M metagenome (GOLD analysis project Ga0209482, IMG submission 187512) | Marine microbial communities from the West Antarctic Peninsula - Coastal water metaG104-DNA (SPAdes) (version 2) | ecosystem: Environmental > Aquatic > Marine > Coastal ...
ATTCATATTGTCTTCAATGCCATATCTAATAGCTTTCTCTTCTTTAAGAAGTGTTTCAAGTTCTTCTAGCTTTTCTTCTCTTGCTAGAACATTGTTGTTAACTACTTTTAGTGCTTTTTGTGTTTCCTCACTAACACTGCCGAACCCTTCAATTTCTGCAGCAGCTTCCGCTTCTACAGCCTTTAATTGTTCTTTAGTTCTATTCACTAATCCTGTTGCTGTTTTAACTTTTTTAGAAATGGCGTTAATTTCTTCATTTGTGGCATCAAGTTTCGTTGTTTGTATAGAAATCTCTCGTCTTGCATTCAATATCTCAGTATGTGCTGTATCTTTTTTAAACTTGTCTTTTTCAGATAGATCCGGCTTCTCCATTTTTAGGTCGTCGTCTGCATTAATAATAGCTCGTTGAGAAACGGTTAGATTTTCTATCTCCTCTAGTACTTTTTCGTATGCATCATTAATTTCTTCATTTGTTTCTTCGTTGTTTACGGCTCTTTCCAGTTCCTCTAATGCTGCACGTATCCACTTCTCTTCTTTTGGTTTAACATATTCGGTTTCAATTGCAGATTCTACATCCGCTATTAATTTGTTGTATGGAGCTTTATCTTCATTTGTTAGTTTCTTCTCACCCATTGAAACTCTGGTTTGAATATCGTCTCCGTGTCCTAAAAACTTTCTGGCTTGTTTCTTTAGTATTCCAGAATTATGTTCAAACCAATCGCTTATTGATTCAAGTCCGTAAGATAATTTATTAACTGGAAGTGTTATTGCATTCTGTAGTTTTAAAAACATTTCTTGTGCTGAGTTCATTGCTTCCACTGTTGTACCAGCTACGTCCATATTTTTTCCTGTTTTTGCTATATAATCTGCTAGAGTACCGTTTGCTTCTTTTTCATAATATGACTTAAAGTTTTGTTGCATTATATAAGACGCATTCTGCCATTCTTGTATCATTGATAACAGCGATGCTGAGGATCCAGTCTGAACAAATTTAGTCATATCTATATCTTTCATTGCAAGTAGCCACATACCGTCTTGTGGTTTTTCTCCGTCTACAAAGCCTGTTTGTAGATATTCATTAAGTTCGTCAGCTGTTCCATCTAGCAGGTCCATGACTACTCCTCTTACATCTCCGTCCAGTCCTTGGAACATATCAATGTTTGAAATATTGTCTCCATACTGGTCAAGGTTTCTTTGAAGTGACTCAAGTATTTGAGCTGAAATTGGGTCGTCCATTAATGCTAATTGTCCTAAGATATCCTTAGCTGCTGCTTTTTGATCAAGTTGACCATTCTCATCTAGTTTCTGAAGACCTGCTGCTGCAAACGTCTCGCTCATAGCTGATATCTGTCTAGCCATTATGTCGCCTCTATTAAGTGATGTTAAACTTGCTAGTGCGGTTGCTTGTACAGTCATATCTATAAAACCCATGTTAAGTAGTCTGCCTTGATTAGCTAGTTGTCTTTCTATGCCGCCAGTTAAACGTTGTGACTCGATGTATGCCGCATATGCACCCATTAAGTCTTTATTTTGATAACCTAAATCGCCGTATTGTTCAGTTATTCCTTGTAAGTGTTTATATAGTCCTAAAAAGTTTCGCGAACCTCGTGATACGTCTCCGCCGAGTGCTGTCATTGTTCCACCAAAGTTTCCAATAGTGTCTGCTAACGTGTTGTATGTTACACCTGCTTTAAAACTTTGAGAATATAATTTATCAAACGATCCAGCAGTTTCGTAAAAAATAGCACCACTGTCTATCATCTTTTTCTGTACTTCTGCAAACTGTTCAAACTTTGCCGCGTTCCAACCTGCAGCAGTTAAGAAAATATCTGCACCTATGTCGAGTGCTACACCAAAGCCTTTCATTACTCCTTCTAACGCAGGAAATCTAGCAAATAAATTAGATAAACCTTTTTGACCAGACGGTCCTTTTAGACTACCTACCATTCCTTTAACTGCACCAACTAGTCCTGACATTGGTTTTTCAGCATTGCCAAAGAACCCTGCAACTTTATTAACTGCTCCCACACCTTCTAACAACATGTCAGTTTTTGTAACTTCCTGAGCTTTATCTGTGTCTGCATTTTTCTTAGAGGTTGCGACTTGTTCAGCAAGTGCACCTTTAACTGCTTCAGAAAGTTTAAATTGCTTTGTGACACCTTTCATCATAGCCGCAGTAAGATAATTAGATTTCTGCGAACTTTGTAGCATTGTTGCAAGTGTTGTTTCGCTTGCCCATGCTGGTACGTCTATTCCATTTATGTTAGTTGTTTTAGCCATTAGTAAATAACTCCAATTTCTTTGTGTACTTTTCCATTTTCCATATCAATTTTTATCTTTCGTAGAAGTTCTAAGTACTTATCTGCTTTAATGTCTGCTGCTAGTAATACTTCTATTTTTTTATTTAAACTTATTAATTCATCAGCAGTTAGATCATGCATCTCGCCCTCTTCGCCGCCTGGGACTGCAATTTCTCCTGATTCGGCTACTGTACGAGAGTCTAATATATGTTTTTCTCTTCCTACATCGTTTAACTCTGCTTGTGCAATTGAGGCGTCGATATTTGTTGCGTCAATTTGAGCCAATGCATCACTTATTGCTTTCCCTTCATACTGCTTGTGAATCGCTGAAAATGCATGTTTATTTTTTATTGGTTCTACTTCAAAAGATCCAAAACTTTCTTTATTATTTAATATGTTATATTGATCTCGTGTTATAATAATAGCATCTGCTTTTACATCTGCATCTGTAAGTAATCCCCTATCTTTAAAATCTGCAAACTCATCTGCAGATATCTGAATAGGCTGCGCCTCTGCACTATACGTTTTTAATGTGCCATCGGCTATATGCTTCTTATATGTTTCAGCATTTATTATATCACCAAATTTTAATCCAGACGGTCCGTGGCGATTGTTGCCAATCTTTATTTTATACTGTCGAATTTCTAAGCCCGAGTCTTTAACATCAAGCACTTGGTATGATTCAGTAGCAAGACCAGTATTACCTATCTCGGTTACAGTATAGTAATCGGGGTCGGTTTGAAAAAAGTTACTTATATGCTCACCAAATTTCATTAAACTACCTGTTAAGGCCTCGAACCCTTTGCCTGTGCTTTCAAATCCTGGTGTTAATAGTTCTTGTATATTTTTAAAAGTAACTGCAAAGTCATCAAGTACATCAATAGTTCCATCTGCTCTATCTATAAACTTCTTATAATAACTAGTACTTTCTAGTTCACTTAAATCCTTATCAAAAAATCCCACTGGAATTAGTTTAGATTCTGCTATTAACAGGTTTGCACTTTGTAATAGAGGATCATAGGCTGCTATCTTTGTTTCTGCACCTTTAACTGCTTCAACAAAGTCTGTCCATTGATATGCTGCCTGTGCCTCTGTTTTTATATTTGATAGTCCTATATCTTCTATTAATTTTATATACTTCTCAAACGCACCGTTGCCTACTGCTATTAATCTGGCAGCTAGCTCTTCTGGTATGTCGTTTGCAGCAGTTTGATCAAATGATATGTTACCTACAAACGAAGAGACTGATTTGCTTATATCGTCAGTCATAGAACTCATAGAAGCTTTAGATAGCATTGCGAACCATCCTTGTGCATTATCAATATTTTCTTTAGCATTAATGCCAAGGTTGTCTGCTATCCACTGAGCGTTTTGCATTAGTGATACTCTAAAATCTATATTCATTCTTGCTTCATCCCTTGCCGCAAGTGCTACGTCTCGTTGTGTTCCAAGCGAATCACCTATGAACAACGCAAGTTTGTTTGCAGATTCAAATGAGTCCATTACTCGTCTTTTAGTCATAGCATTAAGTTCGCTAACTTCTTGTATCTGGTATAACATTTCTAGTTCTTGTGCAAGCCATTTGGATTGGTCTTGGACTGCCATACCAAAATCATTAAATGTTTTGTCATCGTCTATGTTTGCAAGAAACTCAGTTAATTTTATTTGTCCTTCAAGTACAGAGCCACCGGCTGAAACTATAAAAGGTTTAGTTGCGTCGGTAATTTCTGCAAGGTCGCCGAGGCCCATTCCTAATGCAGCCGCAGAGCTTCTTAAGTAAGTATATCTATCCAAATCTGATGCAATACTACCAACTTCTATTAATCCTCTTACCATTTTTTCTTGTTCAGTTAATAACTTTGCGTAAATAACTCCAAGCCCAGTAGTTGCCACTGCTGCCCACGCTACTGTGTTTCCTAGAACACTGGCCGCTTTACCGCCGGCTCCTAAGTTACTAGTAAATCCTGTTATAGCTTGTCCGGCATTTGCTAGTAACTTTGCACCTTCGTGCGCCAGTTCTGCAATAGCATCTGCTGGACTCGAGTCGCTTATCATTGTTTTTAATGTACTCTGAGTTCGCTTAGCCGTTGCTAATACTACTTTTTGAGTTGCTGTTGCTTCCTCACCAGCAGTTTCTGCGGTTCGTCTTATTTTTCGAATATCTGCAACTTTTGATTTACTAAGACCGGCTGCAATTTGAGACATGGTAATGTTAGTGTTGCCAAACACCTGGTTAACTCGGTCTAGTGTATCCTCGGTTGCCCAAGGATACTGTTTGCTTATCTGTTCAATTTCTTCTGGACTCATGTTTTCTGCCTTATTATATTAACTGGTGTTTTAATTCGGATAAATACTATTGTAATATACTGTATTTATACTATTCATAATATACGTATATAATTGGAGAAAATAAATGACAAACCCATTAATTCAAGCATATCGTAAGCCTGCTTTATATATTCCGCTACCAAGTGGTGGTAAATTTTACACAAATTTGCCGAAACTTAGTATTGACAATGAATTAGCAGTATACGCTATGACTGCAAGGGACGAGCTTATTACTAAAACACCAGACGCACTGTTTAACGGAGAAGCCACAATAAGTTTAATCAGAAGTTGTTGCCCAGACATTGAGGATCCAGAATCAATGCCAGTAGGTGATTTGCTTGTAATCTTAGTAGGTATTAGACAAGCGAGCTATGGTAAAAACATTGACATGGATGTTAAATGTCCAAAATGTGAATTTGATAATCAGTTGACGCTGGATGCAAATATTATGATATCTAAAGTAATAGACACAGAATCAATAGATCAAAGTGTGTCATTGCCTAGTAATTTTAAGATTGTTTGCAATCCGTACACGTTACGTGATAGAACTACACTGCAAGTACAACAAATTAAACAACAAAAAATGATTGAAGGATTAGGTAATGAGGCACTAGATGATGGTGCTAGAAACGATCTATTTGGAAAAACATTTGTTGAAATTGCTGAACTTACTGTTGCTTTAATTACACACAGTATTGTAAGTGTGCAAGGAAAAGATACCGAAGTCATTACTGACAAAGCATTAATTAAAGAATGGTTGCAAACTATTACCAGAGCAGACTATGATATAATTAAAGGTAAGGTAGAAGAGTTAAGTGAAAGTGGATTAGAAACTGAATTTAACGCTAACTGTCAAGACTGTGGTCATGATTGGAAAACTTCCGTGGACTTAGATATTGCAAATTTTTTCGCGGGTTGATAGCTTCTCGTCGACCCGAAGAAATAGCAGAGTTAGTTGAACGATATAATAAGATTCAGAAAGATCTAGAAAGTAACTATTTAGATATAGTGATTCGCAGCGAAGGAGCAATTAGTTATCAAGACGTAATGCAAATGCCAGTTGATAGTATTAAACTATTAATTGAGCGTATGAATAATCGTGTTGAGGAAATAAATAAATCTAGGAGTGGTTCGGTCCGGTAATTAACTTGTAATAGTCTATTGGCCAACTATCGTAGTATGTTGTATTATCTTTTAAGTGTGTACGCTTTTCTAATAAATCATCTTTACGCTGTACAAACACACAATCCGTAAAATTCTTAACAAAATGTCCACTTGTTCTTGTACTAGTAAAGTATAGCAAGTTATCATTCTTTACCGACAACTCCTCGCAAACTTTTTCTATTGGAGTTATATCATCTACATCACCCAACCAACATATACCCATTTGATACGTAACAGGATCAAACGATTCTAAAGTCGTAAGATCATCACGTGCATCAATAAACTGTAATGTCTGTTTCATTCTAGCACTACGTGCATATGGACAAACAGGATACCCATCATCTTTTTTATTTTCTATTGATTCTTCTACAAACTGTAGAAACTTAATTGTAAATTCGTCTAAAGTCATAACTGTCCATTATTCTAATGTTAATTGATATCTACGATATCATCAACTACGTAAAGCTAATCGCTTTACTTGTTGTTTTTTGCTTACGCTTTTATTTTAGTTTAATTGTATAAAATTATATTGATTATATAAACATTTGATATACTTATATTTATATGAATAACATATGGTACTTTTACATGGTTTTCTAATCACACTTAGCTTATACAAAGCCAAGTGCAAAAAAAATACCCTTACATAGGTATCCAGCCACAAGTACTATAGTAAACCTAGTTTAACACCTAGGAAGGGCGGTTATGCTGTACCCTTATTACATACTGCTTTTCTAACGCAGAAACATCCGGAGCCATAGTATCGACTTTTGGACTATCCTCAAGTTACGAGCGTTCGTAGAGCTTGATCATTTTGATTTGTCAAATCAGTGTATTGACATAGTTGGCACACCAGTTCCGGTCACAACGAAGTAACCTCAAGGTGAGTAGAGCGATCTCTACTAGTCAGAGCCTTTAAGCCGTTATTAGTTTTATAGTGGTTTTACTGTTAGCCGGGGATAGTACGTTTGTGAAGCTGTGCCGATGTTTGCGTGACTTTATGTCTGTTTAATTATTTGGGTGTTGTTGGGTCTTTATACTATTAATTATCTGATGCTTTAATTATTAGCTGATAATACAGTTAAAACCGCACTTCTTGTTTTATTATAGCAGAAGCAGTATATGTTGTCAACCTTTTTTCAGATGCTCAGTAAGAATTTTTGAACTTCCAACTCTTACATTAATGATACCATTATAGTATTCATCTGTTTCTAATACTCCACGGTCGAATTGTTCTTTTGCTTCCATGTAACTTAATATACCTCTACTAGGACAATAGTGTATTATTTCACGTGTGAACTTATCAGATCCAATAGTTAATACGTCTGCATTTAAATGATCTGAAGACCCCCAATAGGTTCTCCAGTCACTTTCCTTAGTGCCACGTCTTTTGTTCTTCCTGCCTTTAAGCGGAGGCTTAGTTGTTTTAAACCTTGCTAGTTTTTTGCCTATGTACTTTTTATTGTTAGTAAGGTTTGTAATTAAGTAAACAAATCCCTCACAGTCTGTAGGTAGTTCTTCAACTACTACGTTGTTATATGTCCAAGGACAATTGTTGCTGTTCTTCGATCCACTCATCTACTGCCTTTTTAACTAAATCTAAAGTATCGATACCTAGATCAGTTTCGTTTATTGTATGTGGTGCATGGCGCATTACGTACTCTGCTTTAGTACTATTAATGGCTTTTAGTTCTTCTTCATCCATTAGGCGTCTATTACTTCAATCTCAGTATCAAATGTAGTAAAGCCATTTTCTTTAGTAACTTGTAAAACACTATGCACTCGTCCTACTAATTCATCTCTATGTGAGATAAGCAAGATATTTTTCTCTCTGTCACGTTCCATTTTCTTTAATACACCTAACGCACTTTCTACACCAACAGCATCCATACCACTGTCAACAAGTTCGTCAATGCAAACAAAGTTAATAGGATAATTCATACTCTCAAATACATCTCGGAACGCCCAACTAAGACCAAGTATAAGTCTATTACGTTCACCACGTGATAAATTATCAAAGTCCAAGTCTTGTCCAAGTTGTGTAATAGTTACTGTTAAGTCACTTTGGAATTGTACTTCATGCGGTAATCCCAATCGTGTAATATAATATTCTAAACGTGTGTTTAGGAACTGTAAGTTTTGTTCAATAATCTTTTTACGTATAAAGCTATCTTTATTAGTTAATAGTTTTAACAAAAAGTCTTGATGCTCTTTTAGTTCTTCAAGTCTATTTACCTCTTCCCATTTTACTTCTTGTAGCCCAGTTTCTGTTAAACTATCAATTTGTTCTATGTAAGGATTAATTTCTTTTTCTGCACTATTTAATGATATTTGTAGTTTATCAATTTTAGAAGAATGTTTATATGCTTCATTTACTGTATTATATTCAATTCTTGGAGCAGTACCTAGCTCGCCTAATGTACTTATTCCTAGCGTATATTCTGCTATTAATTCATTTTCATCATCAATATGTTTTTGACTTTCATTAACAAGTTCGGTTTTTTGTGCAACAATTTTATCATGTTGGTCGTCGTGTATCTCTTGTCCACATGCATAACATTTATGTTCTAATGTAGAGTCTAAGTCAGATTGTGCTTTAACTAAACGTTTCTGTTCTCGATCAGTACTGCTTGCAAGCCTAGCAAGTTCAGCAGTTAATGTATCAATTTGTGCTTTCTTTTTATTAAATTCAGCAAATTCTTCGTGTGCTTTTATTTCTTTATCAATATCAATATGTTCTAGTAAATTTATTTCACTGGTATAATCTTGTATACGATCTGTAAGTTGTTGACTCCATTGCTTTTGTCTACGCTCTAAGTCTTTAATACTGTTACCAATGCGTTCGTTAGCCGCTTCGACACCTTTAATTTTATATGACTCTTCTGTTACTCTATCTTTGGTGCCTCTTAATAGTTCTTTAAGTATGTCTGCCTTTTCACTAAGTTTAGTAATACCGAGTAACTGTTCAATCATATCACGTTGATCGTTAGCTCGCATACTAAGAAACGGTTCTGTATATGTATTCAATGCAACAATATGCTTAAACATAGTATGACTCATACCTAATGTTTGTTCAATTACATGTTGACTTTGTCTTCCTTCGCCTTGCATCTCATCAGTTGCGCCTTCGTTATTATCTATGTCATTAACTAGATACCTAAACGTATTAGGCTTACGCCCACGTTCAATACGATAACTTATACCGTCTTTTTCAAAGTCAACAGTAACGATCATATTCTTGTTATTGGTTTTATTAACTAAGTTATCTTTCTTAATATTATAAAGTGCTGCGCCATATAGTGCATAACTTAATGCATTAACGATTGTTGTTTTGCCTGTTCCGTTACGTGAACCATCTCCACCTAAGTCTAAATTGTTACCTAGTACAAGTGTTAATCCTGCTTTATCAAAGTGAACAGCCTGTGTGACGTTGCCCACACTCATAAAATTCTTTACGGTGATATTCTTAATTCTTAACATATTATGTTGTTAGTCCTGTATAAATGTCTACAAGCAACTCTTTTTTAATAGTGTCACTTTGTACAGATTGTAATTGCGAGAGTACAATAGTATCTACATTCTCAACTTGAATGTCTACACCGTTGTTCCAATCTTGTGTATGTTCTTCTTTCTTACTTGGCATAAGAGATATCTCACGCAAGCCGTACTGTTTAGCAAATGTTTCTTTAATAAAGTTAGCTTCTTCGTATGTAATACCAACATCTAAACTTACACGACAATATGTTTTACTAGACAAATACTTGTCTGGATCATCAATTAGTTTACTTAATGTTAGAGTTCTATATTTTGGAGCATCGGGCCATGCTAAGTATTCAATGGTGCCATCCCAATCTAAAAACATACAGCCCCTGTCATCATCCCATGCATCAGCATAGTTGTGAGGGAAGCAGTTGCCTGGATAAATTACATTGCCACGTTCTTGTCGTTTATGAAAGTGTCCGCTGAATACTTTCTCTGGTCGAGCTAAGTCTTCTGCTTTAAGTCCACCGTGGTCTGGCATTTGCACAAGTGCGTTCATATAAAAACTAGGAAGTTCAAAATGACCAAACATATATTTACAATCAATCTCTTTTAATTTCTTCCACTCGTCTTCGCATAGCCAAGGAATAAATGCTACGCCATCTTCGATAAACGATTCATTGTTTATCATTCTTATTTTCTTAAACTCTTCAATCATTGACAAACTATGAATTTCTCGCTTCTCACGATAATATAAGTCGTGGTTGCCAGTAATCATAATAACTTCATCAAAGCTATCATTGAGTTTACGTAGGTTACTAGTAGTATAGTTAAGTGTACTAACATTAATGCTAGCACGATTATGATGCCAATCACCTAAGAAGAAACATTTTTTAATGCCTCGCTTAAGAGCCTCGTCTATCATCCATGTAATAAAATCTTCACAATCTTGATTATGATGTCTACTGTTATTCTTCATACCGAAGTGGATATCAGTAAAAATTACTGCTTTATCAAAAAACATTTATTCTCCAGTTTTGATTTCTTCGTCGTTGTCTTCGTCAGCGTATTCAGTTACTTGACCTTTCTTTAAGGTTGGTGATATTTCTTTTAATTTAGTTTCTCTAGTAATGTGTGCAGCCCATTCAGCATTGAATGTTCTTGTGCTACTTGGGTTGAGTCCTTCTTCTTCCAATAAATCATCTCTAATGTTTTGACTACGTTTTTCTAAGTTAAGAACACGTGTAAAACTATTATTAATTGCGGCTGTATAATATGCAAATGGGTTTTGTGATTTAAGTTCATTAAACTGTAAACCAATTTGTGCAAGCTGTAATAGTGCTTGTCCACGCATTTCGTCTACATAAGTGTACCCACGCCAGTTACCACGCATACTATATCGTTGACACAGTTTAAGATACATACGAGCTAATGTGTCGTTTGTTTTACCATGTGTAACGCTAAAGTGTCCATTATCTTTACCACCATCCCAATGACTTCTTGCTACTTCTGTCCAATCGCCTTTTATCATAGCATAATGTTTGAACGGAGGGAAGTTACATTTAGAATGTAAGTCAGCTTCTGTTTTAGGTTTGTTTTTTCTGTTCTCTTCAGGCACATGTTCAAACGTCATTACACGTAATACAATATCATCGTCCTGTATAGTGTCAACATCGACTACATAATCTGCAGCCCTTGGCTTAGTTTTTCTTCCTGTTAGCCCTTGTTCCCAACGCTTAACCTCTACTTGGTGTGCAAGTTTTTGTAAACGTGTTGCTCTAATTTGTTTAGCTTCGTCTGTTGCTTCTTTTGTTACTTCGTTAAAGCCAGTTACAATTAAATCGTAGTGTAAATAATTATCATCTCGTGTCCAGCAATAAGACATTTTGCTATTATGTATCTCTCTTAACATATCTTTGTTTGTTAAGTAGAATGTTTTTGTTGATTTTTCCATTGATTTTTCCTTTATTAGCTTACATTATACTAAATGAATGCAGTTTCGTCAACCACTTATTTTAAATTGATAAATACTACGAACGGAGAGTAGTATCATGTTAATTGAACACATTTTAAAAGAAGGAGTAAGCGACATTGCCGTATTCTATGGCGGTCGATTCCAGCCTATGCACAAAGCACATCAAGATGTATATAATCATCTTGTAAACAAGTTTGGTGCGGATAATGTATTTATCGCCACAATGGTGTCTGCAAAAGTGCAAGGACTTATTGCAAAAGCAGATGCAACAGGAAAACTTACTGATATTCAACGAGGCGAACTCAGTAAGAATCCATTTACATTTGATGAGAAGGCATCCATTATGAATAAGATGTTTAATATACCTGGGGATAAGATAATCAACACAAATCCATATCGACCAGATTTAGCAGCTATTGGCAAAGACCCAGAAACTACTGCAACAATACTTGTTTATGGTGCAAAAGATGCAGACAGACTTGCAACAGGTGGCGAAGGTTTCTTACATAAGATGCCAGACAATATGGACGAATTAATTCCAACTGCACAAGATAGAGGTTACGTATACGTAGCACCAGTTATGCAAGGTGGAATGAGTGCAAGCGACTTTAGACAGACAATGGCAAGCGAAGCTAGTCCAGAACAAAAACAACAAGAGTTTACAAAATTCTTTGGTAAGATGGACCCTCAAGTATTTGGGTTT
>Ga0209482_1002319_pt1 | contig 11931 bp, 9 predicted proteins | sample CoawatmetaG10DNA_FD_187512 | JGI IMG/M metagenome (GOLD analysis project Ga0209482, IMG submission 187512) | Marine microbial communities from the West Antarctic Peninsula - Coastal water metaG104-DNA (SPAdes) (version 2) | ecosystem: Environmental > Aquatic > Marine > Coastal ...
TATGATTAAGCCCGGAATGCCTTATCTTGATATTATTTATCGTGTTAAGAAAACATTTGAAAAACCAACTTTTGTTTACCAGGTTAGTGGAGAGTTTGCAATGATAAAAGCAGCAGCAGAAAAAGAGTGGCTCGATGAGAAAAGTATAATTTTAGAGTCATTAATTGCTTTCAAAAGAGCAGGAGCTGACGGAATACTGACTTATTTTGCTCTCGAAATAGCAAGGGAAATGAAAAAAATTTAAGATTCAATAATTTTTTTTATACTTATACCCCGGTCTTTTATTAATTGTTTTTTGAATTTAAAGATATCGTTTTCAGCATAAACTTTAATCTCAACTGGAAAGTTTTTACCTTCTAGATAAATTACAGGCACTTGCCTTATAGATTTCTTTTTTGTTAATTTTTCTACTCTAGTTTTTTCGTTAAATTCAAAAGGTATATTTTCATTAAGTAATACATATTCAATTTCTTTAAGATTATCGGAGAATAAGTTAATTTGTATTTTGGGGTACCTGGGGATAACTCCATCTAAAAGATGCCCAGAGAGATGGGGATTAAAATCTTTAAAGGTTTTCATTGTAATTAATGCTTCAATTTTAATTTTTTCTAAAAGTTCAGGACTTGCCTCATCTAGGTAGATACCTTGGTATTCTTTAATGGCTTCATCTATTTGTTTATTTGATGGTAAAGACTGATTATTAATACAGCCTAAATACTTAGCGGCTTTTTTTTTAGCAAATAGATAATCTGTGATACCTTCTTCCATAATTATTTCGGCTGCTTTGTGAGCAATCGATAACCTGGAGGTCTTTAAAAAATCTACCATAGCTATTTAATTTATAAGAAAGTAGGCGTTACTTGATGGGGTGTATTCCTCGTAAAAATACTCGTATATTCCATCCTCATTTTCTTTTGCAAGCATTCCATTTTTAGTATTAATTTTAAGAGGAATTATTCCATCAGGCTCACTCATTCCCTTTATAGGGTAGTCATCTAATATTGGCCGCATATAATCAATCCAAATAGGGAGAGCAGCTCGAGAACCAGTTTCATGCTTTCCTAAAGGTTTTGGTTGATCATATCCCATCCAGGTTACCGTGACAATATCCGGATTAAATCCAGCAAACCAAGCATCTAAAAGGTCGTTAGTTGTCCCAGTTTTGCCAGCAATATCTGATCTTTTTAAATTTTTTGCGCGCCTAGCTGTCCCAGTTTTAATAACTTCTTTTAGTAAATCATGCATGATAAAAGCATTTCTGGGATCAATAATTCTAGGAGTTTCTTCATTCATTAATGATGATCTTTGTTTTACCTTCCTACCTTTTGCATCAATTATTCTATCTATGTAATATGGTTTTTTAAGATAACCTCCATTTGCAAAAACACTGTAGGCTGCTACCATTTCCAAAGCACTAACCTCTCCAACCCCTAGTGCCATAGATAAGTACGGTTTATGCTTCTTTGGATCAAACCCAAATTTTGAAATATAGTCAAGAGCATATTTGGGCCCAATATGTTTTAGCACTCTAATGGCAACTAAATTTTTTGATTTAGCTAAGCCCTCTCTGAGGCGGATAGCCCCTGAAAATTTATTATCATAATTTTGTGGCTCCCAGTTTTCATTTGAGCCTAATTCGTTTGCTGTAATGTAAATGGAAGCATCGTTTACTAAAGTAGCCGGGGTAATACCTTTTTCTAATGCAGCAGAATAGATAAATGGTTTAAATATAGAGCCCGGCTGCCTTTGGGCCTGAGTAATATGATTATATTTATTTCGATAAAAATTAAATCCACCTACCAAAGCAAGTACAGCACCTGTTTGAGGATCTACGGACACTAAAGCACTCTCGACCTCTGGAAGTTGAGTAGCTATCCAAGCATTATTTTTTTTTATGAACCTTAAGATTGATCCGGGCTTTATTAACCGCTCACCTTCAACCTCGAGATTTAAATCTTTTTTTAACAACTTCAAACCATTTTTGTAGACGTTAATTTTCTTTCCGTTTTTAAGGTAAGCCTCTAATTTAAGCGGCTGTGTTTTAAGAACAACCCCGGGTATAAATTGATCATAGGTTGGATATAATCTTAACTGCTGGTTTAAATAAATATTTTTTTCTTTCTCATCCTTAAAATCCTTTGCACTCAACTCAACATAGCCTTCAGGAGGCCTTAAATCATGACGATTCATATAGTTAATTATTCCATTTTGAACTGCTCGGTTGGCTGCACGCTGATTTTTTTTACGAATGGTCGTATAGACTTTTAGCCCACTCGTGTAGACATTGTTTCCAAATTCTTCATACAATGTTTTTCTTACCATTTCAGCTACATAGTTAGCTTTTAGTTCGGACTTTGAAAAATTTTCAACTAGGCCTATAGGCTGATCAATTGCGAGTATGTAAGTAGTCTTATCGATAAAGCCATGCCTTAGCATACTATTTAGGACAGATTGCTGCCTTTTGATTGCTAAATCAGGATTTACTAGGGGATTATATCTACTAGGGGCTTTTGGTAACCCAGCTAAAAGTGCAATTTCTGCGAGATTCAAATCCTCAAGAGGCTTGTTAAAGTAAGTGTTTGCCGCTGCAGCAAACCCGAATGATCTTTGCCCTAAGTAAATTTGGTTGATATAAAGCTCAAGGATTTCTTCTTTTTGTAGCTTTCTTTCGATTTTAATTGCCAGTAGAATTTCATTTATTTTACGCTTGAGGGTTCTTTCTGAAGAGAGGAAAAAATTTCGAGCAACCTGCATTGTTATAGTACTGGCACCCTCATTACTTTGACCACTTAGGTTTCTAATTGCAGCCCTAAAAAAACCAATCATATCGAAGCCAGGGTGCTCAAAAAACCTTCTGTCTTCAATTGATAGAAGTGCGTTAATCATTTTTTGGGGGACTTCTTTTATAGAAACAAAATCTCTCCTTTCTTCACCAAATTCTTGGATAAGGTAGCCTTCGTATGAGAAAACTTGCAAGGGCTGTTTAGGCCTATATACGTCAAGATGATCTATATTTGGAAGGGTGGGATAAATCAGGGCAACTATAAAAAATATTATAGAAATCATGGACAGAAAAGCCAGTAAAAAAATAAAAAAATAGTTTTTAATTAGAGAGAACATCGTATGTTTAATAAATTTATAATTTAAATTTTAATTTAAACGTTTATTATAGAGTCTTAATTAATAATAGTAGTTAATATTTTAAATTATTAACTAACTTAAAAATTTGGCTCAAAGTCTTAAATGAATTCAAATAATATATTTTTAATAGGCTTAATGGGTTCTGGAAAAACAACAATAGGAAAGCTATTATCTAAAAAACTAGATAAATTTTTTTTTGATAGCGATCAGGTAATCGAGGAGCGACTTGGCGTAAAGGTTCCTTTAATATTTGAATATGAAGGCGAAAGTGGCTTTCGTGAACGAGAATCTAATGTACTAAAAGATTTAGTTGCTAAGAAAAATATTATTTTAGCTACTGGCGGTGGGGTTATTTTATCTTCAAAAAATCGAGAATTACTTTCTTCTAATGGAGTGGTAATTTATTTAAAAGCAGATTATGAAAATTTGGCTAAAAGGATGGAGAATGATAAATCCAGACCGTTGCTTCAGGGTAAGGAAATTATCCCTACGTTGAAGAAGTTGTTTAAAACAAGAGACCCTTTATATACTTCAATTGCTGATTATAAAGTTAATACAAAAAATAAAAAAGCATATCAAATTGAAAAAGAAATAAGGCTACTGATTACAAAAAGTGAAAACGATTAAAAAAATGAAAACGATTAATATTAGCTTGGGGGAAAGAAGTTATCCTATATATGTAGGCCAAAATCTATTTGATCAAAAAGAGTTACTTTGTAAACATTTACCTGGAAAAAGAGTCGCTATTGTCACCAATAAAACGGTAGGTAAGCTTTATTTGGAGAAAATTTGTAATTTATTAGATGAAAAAGATTTAATCAAAATCATCCTACCAGATGGGGAAGTCTTCAAAAATCAAGAATCATTAACTTTAATTTATGATCAGTTACTTAAAAATAATGCCGATAGAAAAACTACTCTCATAGCTTTGGGGGGAGGTGTAATTGGTGATATTACTGGATTCGCATCAGCCACATTTATGAGAGGCGTAGATTTTATACAAATTCCAACCACTCTTCTGTCGCAAGTTGATTCTTCTGTCGGTGGAAAGACAGGTATAAATCATTCTTTAGGAAAAAATTTAATTGGGGCTTTTAAGCAACCAAAGTGCGTTCTTACAGATGTCAGCTTTTTAAGCACATTGCCCCAAAACGAGTTATCAGCAGGGATGGCTGAAGTCATAAAATATGGGTTAATAAGGGATTATAAATTTTTTGTGTGGCTCGAAGCTAACATTGATGGTTTAATAAAAAAGTCTCCTGACTTGTTAATGGAGGCCATTATTAGATCTTGTCAGAATAAATCTGAGATTGTAGAGGCGGACGAGTTTGAGTCAGGTATTAGAGCAATACTGAATTTAGGCCACACCTTTGGGCATGCTATTGAATCTGCTGCGGGCTATGGAAATTGGTTACATGGCGAAGCAGTTGCCACTGGAACAGTTATGTCTGCAACATTATCACTTTATATGAGTTGGCTGACTGAAAAGGATGTTGTTCGGATAGTAGCAATTTTCAAAAAATCTGGACTTCCTATAAATCCGCCAAATATTTCTATCGAGAAATTCCTAGAATTAATGCATCGTGATAAAAAAACAAAAAATAATGATATTTATTTGGTTTTGCTTAAAAAAATTGGTGTCTCTATTTTGACTAAAGACTATGATTTTGAAAAACTTAAGCTCGTCCTCCAAAAAAAGACTTTTGATTGATGGGCTGTTTAAATAAAGGTAATTTTAAATGGCACTGAAAGCATACGCTTCAAACCCCAAAAAAACACTTGGAAGAAAATTTATAGAAACTAAGTCTTCCCTAAGGAATGACTTCCAAAGAGATCGAGATCGTATTATTCACTCCGCTGCTTTTAGGCGGCTAGAATACAAGACCCAAGTATTTGTTAATCACGAGGGAGACATGTTTAGAACGCGACTCACTCATTCTATTGAGGTCTCACAAATTTCCAGGGGTATAGCAAGAACAATCGGTTGCCATGAAGACTTAACGGAAGCTATCGCCCTTGCTCATGATTTAGGCCACACGCCTTTTGGGCATGCGGGTCAAGATGCTTTAAATGACTGCATGAGAAGCTTTGGTGGATTTGAACATAACCTTCAATCATTGAGGGTAGTTGATCAGCTTGAGCAGCGCTATGCTGATTTTGATGGCCTTAACCTAACCTTTGAAACTCGAGAAGGAATTTTAAAACATTGCTCGATGAAAAATGCACAATTTTTGGGGGATGTTGGAGAGCGTTTTATTAAAAAAACGCAGCCATCTTTAGAGGCTCAATTAGTTAATTATGCAGATGAGATTGCCTACAATCATCATGATATTGATGATGGATATAGATCTGGATTGGTTTCATTTAAAGCGCTGATGGAAATCCCATTTTTTCAAGAAGTTGCTGAACCACTCAAAAAAAAATATTCCTCTATTGATGAGCGTCGGTTGTTGCATGAAATCCTTCGTAGGATGATTCATGAACTTATAACTGATCTCTGTCATTTTACTAAAGCTAATCTTTGTTTATATAACCCCTTAACATTTCAGGATGTTAGAAAACTTCCGCCAATAGTTGGATTATCTAAATTAACAAATCAGAAGCAAACTGAGTTAAAGCAGTTTTTAAGGTCTTCACTTTACCTTCATCCTCATGTGATTGAGATGACACAAAATGCTGAAAAAATTATTAAAGATCTTTTTAATATATTTTTAAATGATATTTCTTTAATCAGCACAAGCGATTTGAAGGCTGAAAAAGATGTTCCCAGAACAGTGGCGGATTATATTGCCGGGATGACAGATCGTTTTGCAATTCAAACTCACAAAAAATTAACTAAATAAGTTTCTCTTCCTCCGCACTAAACGTATCGTAAAAACCGGAGCTCAAGACTTTTGTTGCAAATATGCAACAAAACTATTCATTTGTAGTAAATAATTAACAAAGTCCTTGCTTTTATGCCTCTACATTAGAGATAATGATTGTAATTTCTAAATTGTTACTTAAATGTAACCTTTAGGAAGTACATAAGAAGCTCTTTTTTTTGGGGCAACTTTAAAACAACAAGGAGAAACATATGAATAACAAAATTAAACTAGCGGTAGCCGCTGCAGTATTGGCTTCAGCTTCAGTTGCAAATGCAGGGATTATTATCCCAGCTGGCGAGTGGACTGTTGACATTAACGGTAACGTTAACGCTTACGCAATTATGGCTGACAATGACGATACAGTAACTACTGTTGGTTCTATGACAAACTCAAAAGGTACTGACAGTGATGCTGCTTCAATCAACACTGGTCTATTACCTTCATGGTTTGGTGTAACAGCTACAACACGTCAAAATGATTTAGACGTTAGCTGGACTATTTCTACACAGCCTGGCGCTTCATCTAAAACTGGTTTATCTGGTGGTGGTGGTGAGGAAGCTCGTCAAGCATTCTTAACATTTGGTGATAAATCATGGGGTACAATTAAAGTTGGTAAAGATTTAGGTCTTTTCGGTTCTACAGCAATTTTAAATGACATGACATTACTTGGTGTTGGTTCACAGGGTGTAGTTGGTTCACAGGGTGGTACAACAACAACATTGGGTAGAATTGGTACTGGTTATATATATGCTGACTGGAATGGTCAAATTACATATACAACTCCAAACATGAACGGTTTCCAAGCATCTGTTGGTGTATTCCAACCTTGGAACACAGTTAATGCAGGTACTTCAACACTTTCAGCTGTATCTACGGGTACACAAGATGAATTTGGTTATCAAGGCCAAGCATCTTACTCATTTGCAGGTGATGTTTCAGGTAAAGTATGGGCTGGTTTCTTTAGTCAGTCAGTACAGAACTTAGACGGTGATGTTACTGCAAATGCTGAAGGCGATGCTGATGCAGTTGAAGCTGGTGTTACTGTATCAATGGGTAATGCTAGTATAGTTGCATATGCTTATTCAGGCGAAGGTATCGGAACTACTGCAATGCTTCGTGATGGATTTGATGCTGCTGGTAAAGAGCGTGATTCAGACGGTGGTTATGTTCAAGCAACTTATGTAGTACCTACAGGTACTAAGCTTGGTATTTCATACGGTGAGTCAAGTCTTGACGAAACTGTAGATGATATTGGTCAATCGCACGATATCGTGTCTAAGAATGAAATGTTTACAGTGGGTGCTTATCATCCTCTAACTAAACATTTAAACTTAGTTGCTGAGTACTCAAAAGTTGAGTCACACTCAAGCAAAATAGCTACAGCTGCTACTGAGTCAGACATTATGTCTGTTGGTGCAATCTTATTCTTCTAGAATTTAATTCTTAAGAAATAAGAAGTAATAAATTAAAAAGGCCTCTTCGGAGGCCTTTTTTATATTCATAAGGTTATTTTTCAAACATAATATGAAGCTCCTTTATTTTACGAGTAATAGTATTTCTACCAATCCCAAGAATATTTGCTGCTTCAACTTTACGGCCCTTTGTATATTTAAGTGCTTGTAAAATTAGTTCCTTCTCCATGGCATCGCTATATATTTTATGAATATTCTCTTCACCACTTAGAATACTTTTTGCAATTTCTCTGCCACAATTTGTTTTCCAGTCATCTAAGGAGGTCGAAAAAGCAATTGGCTCTCCCTTGAGCTCTGAAGGTAAGTCACTCACATTAATTACATTACCAGGCGCCATAACTGTAAGCCAGTGGCAAATATTTTCTAATTGCCTTACATTTCCTTGCCAATGTAAGTTTTTAAAGTATTCTAAAACCTCTACAGATAAAGATTTAAGGTTCACGTTTAATTGGTTTGAGCTCTTATGTAAGAAGTGTTTTGCAAGAACAGGTATGTCATCAACTCTATCTCTTAATGGGGGCACTTTAATTCTAATCACATTAAGCCGATGAAATAAATCTTCTCTAAACTGGTTATTTTTAACTAATGATTCCAAGTTTTGGTGAGTAGCAGCAATGACCCGGACGTCTACTTTAATAAGATCTTGCCCGCCAACACGATAAAACTCTCCGTCACTAAGAACGCGCAGAAGCCTTGTTTGCAAATCTAAGGGCATATCTCCAATTTCATCGAGAAAAAGTGTGCCTTCTGTAGACTGCTCAAACCTCCCTTTTCTTAAGTTTTGAGCTCCAGTGAAAGCACCCTTCTCATGACCAAATAATTCTGCTTCCAATAAGTCCTTTGGTATAGCAGCAGTATTTATGGCAATAAAAGGACGATCTTTTCGATTGCTATTATTATGAATAGCTTTAGCAACTAGCTCTTTTCCTGACCCAGACTCACCATTTAATAGGACAATGGCATTGGATTGACTAAGTCTACCAATTGCCCGAAAAACTTCCTGCATAGACTGAGCTTGCCCAATAATTTCTGGTAAATTTTCTTCTGCCTCAGCTTTTTTAGAACTGTTTTTTAATGAAAATTGAATGGCTTGATTAATAATCTCGATTACTTTATCGATATCAAAAGGTTTTGCGATATATTCAAAAGCTCCCTTTTGAAAAGCAGACACTGCTGTATCTAAATCAGAATATGCAGTCATTATTATTATGGGAATATCTGGAAATTTATTTTTAACTTTTGTTAAAAATTCAATCCCTGATTCCCCTGGCATCCTTATATCACTGACTATGACCGCTGGTTTTTCTTTATTAAATTGATTGATAGCTTCATTGGTGTTTGCAAATGTTTTATGTTGAATATTTGCCTTTGACAAAGCTTTCTCAAATACCCATCGTATTGATTTATCGTCATCTAATATCCAAACTTTATTCATTTAGTTGCCTTACTTTCTTTTAAGTTGTTATCTATAGGAAGAATTATTGAGAAAACTGTTTTTCCAGGGCTTGAATTACATTCAATCATTCCCTGGTGTATGGTGATAAAATTTTGTGCCAATGAAAGCCCCAAGCCTGAACCATTTTCTTGACCAGAAACAAGCGGATAAAATATTTTATCTATCAACTCCGACTTAATACCAGGACCGTTATCAATAATATCTAATTTTATTGCAGCGGCATGTTTTTTCTTATGAAATATAACTTGACGCTCGGATCTTGTTGAGAAACTTAATTGCATATTCTTTTGTTTATTTTGTTTCATTGCTTGTACGCCGTTCCTAGCTACATTTAGAACTGCTTGAATTAGTTTTTCTCGATCCCCTATAAACTCTGGAAGACTGACATCGTAATCTCTATTTAATTGAACATTATTTGGGAACTCGGAGAGTATTAAGCTTCGAACCCTTTCTAATACTTCATGGATATTAGTTGTTTGGTACACAGGCATTTGATGAGGTGTAAGTAACTTGTTCATTAATTTTTGAAGTCTGTCAGCCTCTTTAATAATAACCTGAGTGTATTCTTTGAGTGAGTTATCATTCAACTCTTTCTCTAAAAGTTGTGCTGCCCCCCTTAGTCCCCCCAATGGATTCCTAACTTCATGAGCTAGGTTTCTAAGTAATTCACCATTCGCCTGTTGCTGAATAAACATCCTTTCTTCTTTGGCAACTTTTAATTGTTGATCTATTTGAAGAAACTCAATAATAAAGCTTTCATCCTTATCGGCAAATGGCGTAGTAGTAAAACTTACACATATTGTTTTATTTTGCTTGGTCTTAATAAAGTACTCATGCTCCCTGTAGGAGCTTTGTTGTGTTTTAGCCTTCGATAATGTTCTTTTAAAAAAATTAGGGTCATCGAAAAATATGGTTATATTATTCCCCGCTGCATGGTTACGACTAACTTCGAACAAAGTTTCGGCACTTGGGTTCATGTACTCAATGTTATTATATTTGTCGAATATTATTATTGAGGAAGCTAAAGCCTCCATGCCTTTGTATTCTTTTTTTATTACTAAAATCCCCATTTATATATTTCCATATTATTTATTAAGAAAGAATCAAGCCAATATAAAAACGGCTTACTCTTAATGCCATAATATCTAATACTCCTCTAATTTTCCTTATATGCACATAATAAGTGCAATTTATTTCAAGATAAAAAAAGGGCAGATATAAAATCCACCCTTTAATCTTTTTATAAGCTGTAATACATATCAAATTCAATAGGATGAGGCGTCATTCTTAATCGAGTAACTTCTTCCATTTTTAAATCGATAAAACTATCTAGGAAATCATCAGAGAAAACCCCTCCCTCTGTTAAAAATTTTCGGTCAACTTTTAATGCTTCAAGAGCTTCCGGCAGTGTTGCAGCAACTTGAGGTATTTTGGCTTCCTCTTTAGCAGATAAATCATACAAGTCCCTGGTTTCAGCTGGCCCTGGTTCAATTTTGTTCTTTATGCCGTCTAAGCCGGCCATCATTAAAGCACTAAAAGCTAAATATGGGTTTGCAGTCGGATCTGGAAAGCGCACTTCAATTCGACGTGCTTTATCAGTTGAAACAAATGGTATTCGAATAGCTGCCGATCTATTTTTAGCTGAATATGCCAACATTACCGGAGCTTCAAAACCAGGCACTAATCTTTTATATGAGTTGGTAGAAGGGTTAGTTATAGCATTTAATGCTTTACCATGCTTAATTATGCCTCCAATATAATAAAGAGCTGTTTGACTCAACCCCGCATATTTATTGCCAGCAAACATATTCTTATTACCTTTCCAGATGGATTGGTGAACATGCATACCTGTTCCATTGTCATTGAAGATTGGTTTTGGCATAAATGTGGCTGTCTTCCCAGCTCTATGTGCTTCATTCAAAACAACATACTTAAGTATTTGGGTCCAATCGGCACGTTGTGTAAGAGTACTAAATTTAGTACCTATTTCATTTTGTCCTGCACCTCCAACCTCATGGTGATGAACCTCTACAGGAACACCCATTGCCTCTAATGTCTGACACATTTGAGATCGAAGATCTTGAAGTGAGTCAACAGGGGGGACAGGAAAATACCCGCCTTTTACAGCTGGTCGATGACCAATATTCCCACCTTCTTGCTCATAAGGATTATCTGAGTCCCAAGTAGCTTCTTCTGAGTTTACTTTTACTGAAGAACCATTCATGCCAGATGACCATGTTATTGAATCAAAAACAAAGAATTCTGGCTCAGGCCCAAAAAAAACTTTATCACCAATACCAGTCGTCTTTAAATACTTTTCAGCACGAAGTGCAATAGTTCGAGGGTCACGGTCGTATCCTTTTCCATCTGTTGGATCTACAACATTGCAAGTCAATATTAATGTTGGCTCTTCCATAAAGGGGTCAAGATTAGCTGTATTCGGATCTGGAAATAAAAGCATATCAGAGGCATTAATCCCTTTCCATCCAGCTACAGATGAGCCATCAAACGCATGCCCTTCTTTAAATTTATCTAAATTAAAAGCAGAGACAGGAACCGAAACATGTTGCTCTTTACCTTTAGTGTCGGTAAAGCGTAAATCAACAAACGTAACCTTCTTGTCTTTAATCATTTTCATTACATTAGCAGCAGTTGCCATACAAAACTCCTTACGTTTAAAATTTTAATCAATTATATTTCAATAAACCAAGCATAATTTATTCTATGCCGTGACCTTAATAGATGTAAAATACGTTATTTTGAAGCTAAAATACAGGTAATTCGTTTATTACGCACTATTATAAAGCATTTATGTTTTAATTATGCACAAAAATAGTACATAATAAATCAAGATATTTATTTTTACCTAAATTACCTTAAAGATTTATAATAATTTATGAGCAATACTCCCAAAAAATATGCAGTTGTAGGTAATCCGATTTCTCACTCACTATCACCAAAAATTCATCAATCTTTTGCAGACCAGTTTAATCTT
>Ga0209482_1002323_pt1 | contig 11920 bp, 20 predicted proteins | sample CoawatmetaG10DNA_FD_187512 | JGI IMG/M metagenome (GOLD analysis project Ga0209482, IMG submission 187512) | Marine microbial communities from the West Antarctic Peninsula - Coastal water metaG104-DNA (SPAdes) (version 2) | ecosystem: Environmental > Aquatic > Marine > Coastal ...
ATCTTTGCTTATATCTATATCAAGTTCATTTTCAGTTTTTCTTTTTGTATTAACTAATCTTTCTTGATTAGATCCAAATAATTGATTTAAATTAGGAATAACTTTTTCATCAAAATGTAAATTAATATCCTTAATACCTAATGTGTCATCATTACTAACAATATTGTAAAAATTATTTACATCTGTTTCTAAATTTATTCTATCTATTTGATAATCATTTTCAGCTTTTGTGTCTTGAAATTTATTATAGTTTGAAGTTGCATAAGATAAATTATGAAGATTTTTTTGTGCTAATACATTTTGTGCATATTCTTTATATGCATTAGGTGTTTTTTTTAATAAAGTTTTAGAATAAGTGTCTATTGAATTTTTCATTCCTTCTGGATCAAATTCAAATTTTTCTTGTAATTGCAAATAATAATCTCTTGTTTTTTGATTAAAATCAGATTGCCATCCTATTCTTGCATCTGTTTCTGCTTTTTTTTGAAAGGTATCTACAATTTCAGATATTGGTTTTGCAATTTGAGCAGTAATAGTTGTAGTAGGAAATTGTGGCAAACTAATATTTCCACTTTGTAAACCAACTTGTTTTTTACCTTGTTTTAATGCCATAAATTACTCCGTTTGTCCTGGATCATAAGGATCATAATAATTACCATCATCTTGCATACCACCCCTATATTGTCCTCTTGGTTTATATGATTGACTATAAGAATAAGTGCTAAATGCTCCTGCACCTATTTTAGCATAAGCTCCATATTTTTGAGCTTTGCCCATAACTCTTGTTGTATAAATTGCTGAATTTATTTTAGCATTTCCACTTAAAAGATTTATGTTTATGTTTGAAAGATCTTGTGCAGCTATTCTTTCTATTTCTTTTTGAGTAGTTAAAAAACTTCCACTATCATCGCTATATCCAGATCCTGCAACAATAGCTAAATTTTGTTTACGTTTTCTTCTTGCTTCATCTAATACATCGTTAGAATCTTGTAATGCTTTTAATTCATTAAATTTTTTTTCTCTTTCATAATTTGCAATTGCTGCTTTGTTTCCAGCTTTTTGTGCTTGTAATTGTGAATATGTACCTACACCTTGTACAGCAGTAGATATAATTGCTAATGTAACTGGATCTGCACTCATGCGAAAACAACCTCCACATTCATACCTAATATTTTTAAAGGTAATGGTTGATTTTGAGATAAAGTAATTGTTGGGTTATTATCATAACCCATAAAGAAAAATTCTTTTTTATTTGTAAAAGGAACTAAATCACTGCCACCAGTAAAATTAACTTGTTGAATTATTAATGATTTAGGATCTTTATCAGCAGCTTTTACAGTTAAATTTAAAGCAGAGTTAATATCAATAATAGCTCTTGATATTCTTCTTGGTGTTCCAGTTAATGGGCCTTCGGGTAATTCTTTATCAATAGGCATTGTTTCTACAATACATGTATAATTAAAACCTACTTTAACTCCTGTTTTGCAAGGAGTAGTTAATTCAATTGTAGATGTTGATGCGTCTACTAAAAATTCTCCTAAAGAACTATTTCCATTTACTGCAAATATTTTATTGCTATTATATTCTGCATTAACAGAATGTGTGTAACCTTTTATTATTGTAACAGTTGCGTTATTACTTGGAGATGAAGGAAGTGTTACACTTAAAACTAAATTATAAGATCCACTACTTACATTAGTAACAGCTTCTATAAAAAACTCTGTACTAATACCAGCTATGCTAATTGATTCTCCCACTTTAGGTGCTGAAGTAAAACCATCTACTTTTAATACAGTTCCTGATTGACTTGCTCCTTGAACTTTTGGAGATCCTCTTTGACTTACTATCGAAGTAGTTTGCATATCTAATGAAACACGATCATCACCACCAAACTTTTCTAATATAAAATGTGTACCACCTTGTAATGTTCTTCTAGTAACACAAATTAAATTTTCGTTTAATGATATAATAGATTCAAATGTGTCAATATTACTTGTTTGAGTTGAAGTACCTTCTGTTGTCCATAAAGTCCAACCTGTTAATTTTTCATCTCTTACAGAATGAAACACAGCTAACGATCCTACATTTGGATTACTTTCATTAGGTTCACTTAATGTTGATTCAAAATCTTGTTTTGGTAATTGTGTATTAAGAAAAAACGCATATTGTTCTGGTCTAAAATTACTACCTTTTAATACAGCTATTTGTTTTGGATTAGTTATTAAATGTTGTGAAAGTAAAGATATAGCTGTTGATTTATAACCATCTTCCATATCTGAATAAACAAATTCTCTAATTGACTTACCAGTTTTTTGTGCAAATACTGCTGCTTGATCAAACATAAGTGGTGCAGCATTATTACATCCATATGGAGTTTGTTTTAAAACAGTTACATTTCCAGGAGTAATTGAAAGATCATTTGCTTTTGGAATATAAAATTCTCCACTATCTGTAAACACTTGTAATTCTTTACCAGATAAAAAATGTCTAACTTCATTAACTTCTGAACCTGCAACATCTATATTAATTGCATCTGTTGCTTCTCCTGTTCCAACATCAAAATTAAAATACTCTGCTGTTCTTGATGCAAATATAGCAGCAGGTTTTGATTTTATTCCACCAAACCAAAGTCTATTAGCATGAAAAGTTACAGCACGAGGATATCCACGAGTGTCAGATATAAGTTGTTCTTGCCAATCAAAATGAGGGCCATTACTTCCAATATCTTCTAAGATTGTTACAACAGCAACAGTATCAGATGTACGAGCTGTTATTACACACTGTTTTCCTTTAATTTGTAATCTACCATTATGTGCTGCGTTTATACTTGAATTAAGTGGATTAATAAAAAAAGGTGCACTTGCTGTTACAGTTCTAGCTGTTCCAGCTGTATTTGCTGATAATGTTAAAGTTACATTACTTGCTGCATATTTATAAAATGGTAATAGTTTTTTATTATGACTACCTTGTGTAATAGTTGTGTCTTCATCAAAATCAAAAAAAGATGCAACAAAACTACTAGCTGAAGATCTAAATATTTTTACAGTTCTCCATTGTGAATGAGATATAAAAATTGTATCTCCAAATTGTGCAAAAGTTAATTCATTTAATTGACTTTGTGTCCATGGTGTTGTGTTTGCACTTCCTGTAGCTGCTTGAATAATATTTCCACTAATATCATAAATAGTAAATTTATATTGTTGTAAAACAATAATAGCTACTTCATCATCTGAAAAAACAAATGGTATTAATCTAGTTTTAGCAGCTGGTAATGTTGCTAAATATTCAGTACCTGGTCTTCTCATTAAACCACCTTCTGCTAACAATGAAAAATTTCTACATTGCTTTGCACCATTTGTGTAAGCAGGAATATCTATTCTAGCAGCTAATAATGGATTAAGCTCTCCAGATGAAAAATTGGTTAATACAGTTTTTAATTTTCTCGCCATTATACATTGCTTCTTGTAGAGTTTCTTAAAGTAATAAATCTAGAAGTATTAATTTTTTTATTAGTTACTTCTGCTGCATCTATATTTTTAGATATTAAAAATTGTCTATCAGCTAAAGTTTTAAATTCTCTAATCATAGCTGTATCTCTAGCTATTGATCCTGCAAATACAGAAGCAAGATCATATATTAATGCTAACCTAAAATGAGGAGGAAAATAATCTTCTCCTACTCTATAAATATAATCTAAAATTAATTTACTATTTGCTCCATAAGAATTGATATAAATCATATCTTTATATCTTGAATAAGAAACTACATGATCATTTACTGTTAAAGTATTGATTTGTAGTACGCCAGGACTAGCAGGTAATTGATATGCATAATCATATCTTCCTTCTGGTACTGTGGTTAATAGTGATAATTGTTTTTGATTAGTAGCAAATTTCCATCTGTGTCTTGTTAAAGACGATTGTGCAATATCTTCATAGATATTAGACGCAACTAATGCTTCTGTGCTTCCATCTGAAAAAGAAGAAATAGGACTTGCTCCTATCATAATCAATGCTCTTGCACATAAGTCTATATTTGTTGTTGCCATAATTTATATAAAAAACATAAGGGGGAAATACCTCTCGGCAAGATCCCCCAAAGTTATATTGTATTAAGCTAAAATAACTGTATTAAGGTTAGTTCCACCATCGTGAACAGATACTATTAAAATATCTACCACAGCGTTTGAACCACCACTATTACAAATTATTAAATCTCCTGCTTTCAATTCAGCGTGTGATAAGATAAAATAATCATCGTTATCCATTACTGTAATTGCATCACCATCGGTATAATACCACATTGAGTTTTTATCACCCATTTGAGATATTTTTTTGATAGGATTGTCTATTGCATAAGCCATAATCTATATCCTATTATTATTCGGCACACAGCTGAACTCTAGCTGCATCACCATCGATTGTTGTAGCTCCCAACGAAATCATTGAAGTGATTAAGTGTGAAACTTTTTCAGGAACATAGTTGACTTCAGTTTTAACATCAGTACCAACACCTAAACCTAAAGCACTTTTGTGGAATGCTAAAGTTTGTCTGTCAGTTGCTACTGTTAAACCAGAATGAACAAACCATAAGAATCCTAACCATCTTTTGGCAGTTATGCCATTTCCGAATGGAAGGTCTTGTGGGCCAACGTATTCAACTCTACTGAATTGATCTACTGCTAGTAAGTTAGACCATTGTTTTGGCCCTACTACCCAATATCTTTGATTATCATCAGGAACATCATTTGTATTAAATGTTTCCATCATTGTTGTTGCTTTAATCAAAGTCATACCAGTTGCTGAACCACCTATGTTGTTTGCTACTGAAGTTGCACCTTTTAACTCGTCAATAATAACTTCATCAGTTTTTCTTCCTAATGCGTATGCTGCCGATTGTGCAATGATTTGTCTTTCGTCTATGTTTACCTTTAGCTCGTCTAACTTGTCAACGTAGTCTGCTGCATAATAATCAGTTAAAGTTGCAGACACATTACTGTGAGCAAGATCCATAGCAACTACTTCAGCATGTCTTGCTTTAGTGTTTGCTTGTCCTTTAGCAACTTTTTGAAATTTAACAGAACTACCATTAACATTGTTAACTGTTCTAACTAGGTTCTTTAATTTGCTTCCCATTCTTTGGTAAGCCATATGAACTTCTGCTTCGAACTGAGTAATAAAGGCATTGTTTATTGTTGATGCCATGTTTATTTACCTTTGTTAAGTTATTGTTAATTTACCGATTATCTCTACAATACAGAATTAGTTATCCAAGAAGGGCTAACGTGAATATTTTAAAGGTCTTAGTTAAGGATTAATCTATAAGTGCCAATGTAGGCAACGCACATTAGATCCAATGTTTAGGAATAGTAATTACGTCACCAAATTGTATTTCACCATCATCAAGATAAAGATAAGTACCAAACACAGTTATAAATGTTTTAGTATCTTTATAAATCCAAAATTCAGCTGTAACACAATCTACTGGTTTGGCTTCATCCATTTCTTTAGAACTTAGCCATCCAGTTTGACCTACACAATCTAACCATTTTATAGGTTTCTTTAATTTTTTATATTTAAATTTACGATCTTGAGTTTTCCGCTTTTTCATATAATTCCGTTACACGTCTTACATATCCAGGATCACGTCTACTACTATCCCAATATCTTGGATCGTTAAGCATAGCTTTCAAATCATCTTGTGTTGCTTGTGAATCTATTTGTGTAGATGAACTAGGCATAGCTGTATCTTTATTTAAAGTCATTATTTCTTCAAGAGCTTTTACTCCTTCAGCAGTAGATGCTAAATTTGACATTGCTGAATAAGACTCTGGACTTAGGTTTTTTTTAGACCAAAGTTCTGTTGCTTCTATTCTTGCTTTTCCACTATCTCCAAGTTTTTGAATTTCCATATTAGAATCTGGTAAATTAGCAACTGCATTATCTACAAATGCTTTAACACCACTATCATATTGTTCTTGTGATAATCCTGCGTTCTTAGCTGTTTCACTCCACCATTTTACTATAGGCATTTCTTCATCAATTGATAATGAAGTATTTTCTATTTCTGGTACGTTTAATTTATAACTTTCTGGAACACTACTAAGTTTTTCATTTGCAATATCTTCTCTGATTTGTTTAGTAAGATCTTCTGTTCTTGATCCAAGTTTAGTTTCAAGTGAATTATAACTTGAAGCTAAATTTTCTAAATTAACTTTGTTTGCATTATTATCCCAAAATTTTTCTTGAACGTATTCTGGTCTTCCTTCATCTGCAACATCAATTGTAGCAATTGGTGCTGAAACTTCAACATTATCATCTGCCATTTTGTTCTCCTTTGTTTATTCTTGTTTTAATTATACCCATTAAAAATCTCATACCTTCGATATGAAATAAATGATTACTAGTTACATTAGGCCCAGCAACTACATCTCTAGTTATGGACTCTAAATAAACTAATACTTTCTTACCTTCATCTCCTTTAAACAATGTTGCAAAATGTTTATTAAGTTCAGTTTCTTCTTTTACTGATCTTGTATAACCATCAACATTTTTTATTGGAAGTTCTTTCTCTTTCTTTAATTGATCCCAACTCATATTAACTTTCTGGAGGAGGTTCTTGTCCTGCCGATTGTTGTAATTCACTCATTCTTTTTGCTAATTCTTTTTGTTCTTCTTCATCTCTAATAAGTTTTTCTGGTAGATTCATTTTTTCTGCTAAATATTTTGCTGTTGCATTTTGATCTACAATTAAATTAATCATTTGTGGCCCAAATGTTCCTGCAATTATTTCATTAAATCTAGTTACATCTGCAACATCTTGTAAATGTTGAGCTTGAGCTAAAGGTGAACGAGGTGCTATTTTTACTTCTCTACCATTTACTTTTGGTATATTTATTCTTCCTTGTTTAGATAAAATTCTAATAATTCTTCTTAGTAATGGATTAATTAATTCTGATTGTAATCTTCCAAAGGATGCTCCTATTTGTCTTGATAGGTCAGCCATTCTTTCAGACACTTCTGTTGCTGTCATAGGAGTTCCTTCAGGTCTTCCTAAAGCTTCCATATATAAAGCTTTCTTAATATTCTGTCGCATATCTTGTAAAACTAATTGAGCTACATCAAAGTTAGATGCAGATTGTATAGCATTTAATCCTCTTGATCCTGGTGCTACAGGTATTAATGATCCTGGAACTAATTGAATATTGTCTGCATTAATAACACCATCATCTTCATAAGTATAAACTCCAGACACTGCCATTTGTGCATTTTGTAAAATTAATTCAACAGTTAAGTTGCAAGTTTTAATTGCTCCCATAGCATTAAATACTGGCCCTCTACCATATACTTCTCCAGATGCTTTGTTCCATCTAAAAACTAAATATGGATTTGAGCCATCTCCTGTGTAAATTTCTTCAAATAAAATATGTTTTGGATTTTCCATTACTACACATAATTTATATTTTTCTACATTAGGTTCGTAAATTTTATAAACTGCTTCTATAATTTTAATTTTTTTACTTTGTTTTAATGGATCAAAATTTTCTGGTAATACAGCTTTAGGATATAAAATATTTATTTCTTCTGGTTTGCAATATCTAGTTCTGTAAACTGTATCTATTACACCGTCTGGCCCATTATTTAAACAAACTCTAGTTAATGGTATAGAGGAAAATTTAATTGGATTAATTGCATCTCCTTCTTCAACTAACATAACTCCTGTACCAATAGCAAGATCCATAAATGCTTCATGTATTTCTTGATTAAAATTTGAAGTTTGTAATATTTGAAAAACGTAATCTGTAATTTTATCTAGCTCTAAATTAATTTGTGGTTTTTCTTCTGGCTCAATTTCTGATCCAGCTTGAAAATCTGCCCATCTAGCAAAGGTAGGAACTATTCCTGCTTGAAGTCTTGATGCAAATTCTTGCACTCCAACTACAGCAGTTTCATCAAAAATTTTATCTGTTCTTTTTTGTCCTGGAGATTCATCATAAAAAGATTCTCTATTAGGTAAACAATATTCGTAAGCTTCTTCAAACCTATCTTTCCAATGATCTTTAATACTTTGAGCTTCTTTGTATTTTTTTAAAACAGCAACTGCCTTATCAGTATTATCTACTGTAGGTGAATTATCAGTTGTATATTCCATTGTTTTATTTTAGATTAAGATAAATATCCACTGCCACCTGCTTTACCAAACAAAGATCTTGATCCTACCATTCCTTTAGCTTTTCTAGCGTCAAATGATTTTTCTTGTCTTTCTAATTCAAATTTTTTTTTATCTGCTTCTTCTTTAGCTTTTTTAACAGCTGGATCTACTGCTGGTGGTGCTGGTGGTTTTGGTTTAAATAAACTTCCCATTAATTTAATTCCTCCTCGTCTTGAAAATCATCTTCTTCAAAATCATCTAAATCTTGTGGAAATAAAATATTTTCTAGTTCTTTCATTAGAGATTGTTCTTCTAAATGAACTTCTTCAATTTTATCTAAAATTTGTCTAGCTGTTTTTTTTGCCATGATTTTCTTTTTTTACATTAAATGGCTTATATCCAGCTTTTAGCAACGCACAATATAACTGGTACGGAGTAAGGATGTACCATTTAAAAAATCCTATAAGTCGCATAACAAATGCAACACAAGTTAAATCTTTAATCCTAAAGAATTGCCATTCATCTTTAATAGGACATATTAAGATTTTATGATCTGACAAGTAAAAGAATATGTCTTCTATTTCTTTTTCATCTAAATAAGACATTCTTATACCAACATGAGTATATTCTAAATGAATCCACAAATTATGTTTAGCTGAATATGATAAAGCTCCACAATGGGTAAAACCTTTTTTTAACCACCATAAATATTTTGAATATCTATTCTTAGTTTCGTCATCATAAAAATAGACTAACCATTCCTTTTGAAAATATCCCATACTTTCCTTGGTTGTTTTTTAGCTTGTCCTGTAAATACATCCCATTGCTTTTTAGCAATAGTTGGTTGTGAAGGATTTTTACCAGTCATCATTGTTCTGCCTTCACCAGCTCCCATCATAAGATATTGCAACGCATCGTGAACGTGGGAGTATCTATTCTTTAATGGTTTTTCATCATACCTATCTCCAGAAGTTTGAAGTCTTCTGTAATGATAACCACCATTAAAACCTTTCTTTAAATTAATACATTCTGTGTTCATATTAAATCCTGGTTGTCCATCAACCAATCTTGATAAAGTAGAATCTACAGCTTCTATTCTTAACGCAACATCGTTTGATGGTGCAGGTACAGCTTTCAATCCAAAAGTTCTCATTATTTGAAACGGAGTTCGTTCATCCGTTTGTGATCTAAAATCTCCAGAAGGATCACCATAAATCATAATATCAAAACCTTTATATACTTTAGCAATCTCTCCTCTCAGTAATTCTGAGAATCTCATTACACCCATATCAAAACAAACTAGTTCATTAATAATATTCCATTTTCCTGTAGTAGTTCTTTGACCAAACACAGCAGCAGGTGTTAGTCCAAAGTCAATTCCAATCCATATAGGTTGGTTAGGAATTAATGCTATTGCATTTTTAGTAACGTGTAATTCTTCTTTGAAGCTGTGATACACAGGTTTACCTTCTTCAATAGATCCTAGTTTATTTAAAACATAAACATCAATCCATCCTTTAGTCTTACCTCTAATAATATTAGGATAGTATTGTGGTGTTATGTTTATTTTATTCTCTGCTTTGTCATAGGGTTCATAAGCAGTAGTCATACCATCCTTATCTTTTTTTTCTAACAATGCTGGTGGTTGTGTATGAAAACTCCAGTTATCTGGTTTGATTAACATCAAAGCTTCTTCTCTTGAGATATGATCTGGTACTGGAACATCGCCAGACATTATAGCCCACCAATGATCTTCTTCTGGAGCATTAGTATCAGCTATAACTCCATACCATGATGCACCACCATCTCTCATAGAAGGATAACGTCCAACCCTCATAGTACAAGCATCTATAATACTCTTAGGTATTTCTCTTGCTTCATTAACCCAGACTCCTGTTAACTCTAATGATAGCAATTTCTTTACGTCTTCTGGTCTATCAAGTGCCAAGAACATTACTTCTAGTTCTATTTCTCCTTGATTAATCCTATGAGTATAAGGAACAGACCAAGCAAAATGTCCCCACTTATCTTCTGGAAACCAATCGATCCAAGTTTTAATTGTAGTTGTTTTAAGTTGTGGATTAGTATTTCTTATTACTGCCCATCGTGATTTTCTTTTTCCATCCTTACCTTTTTTTTGTAGCAAGGCTCTACGAAAAATTTCAATACAACAAGCAACTGATTTACCAGATCCAACTGGCCCTCTGATTCCTCTAAAGAAATCGTCAGACTTCATAAACTCTTTTAGTACAATACCTTGTGGTTTATATTTAAAATCAATCGACATTTACACCAACATTAGCTTTTAACATATTATAAATTGTTTCTTCACCAATAGCTTCGACAAGCTTATCAGCTTCATAATCTGTTATCATGTGTGTTGGGTAATGAGATAAATGTGTTTTCTTAACAACTGTTCTTAATCTTTTTCTATCTTTAATACTTAAATTATTGAGGAACGACATTTTAATTGTTCTACCCTTTCTAATACTACTTTGAGTATTTCAGTTTCTTTTCCAAACTTTTCTTCAAATGCCTTCTTAGCCATGTGTATAGAGAAGTTACCTTGATGATGGTCGTGGCATAAGGGAATAACCTCGAAGTGACTCGTACGTCTTCCTATGCCTGTCCCAGGTGGTCTTATATGGTGTAGGTTAGCAGGTCTTTCACAAACAAAGCATCCAAGCTCTGCTACCCACCTCATATGTTCTTTTTCTTTCTTAGTAGCCACTAGTTCTTGGTTTCGGTTTAGGCTTTGGTTTTGTCATTGGTTTTTTTGATGGTCTTCCTTTTTTAGATCCGTAAGTCCCTTTTCCTGCTGGCATTTTTTCTCCTATTTGTTTTTTAGTTTAGTTAACTGTTTTAGTTTCTTGTTCGTAAGCTTCTTGTGTAATTGACTCATAAGTCGATCTACAGCCATCTGGTGTAGCAGCACTTGCTTTTTGCATTGCAACAACATCATCTATAGCTTCGTATAATATTTGCTTTGATAATTCGTCCCCTCTCCATATAATTACTTTGTAGTAAACCACTTGTTGCGTTCCTTCTAAGATTAACTCTGTTTATGTTTGTTAGCAAAATTCCTAGCAGCAGCAACGGAAGCGAAGCCCCATTTTTTTAATGCCAAAGCTTTTCTTGTAGGCTCACCCTTTGAATCTTTCATTGGCCCCTCCATTCCTGCAAACCTTGCAGCAAATGAAACACGTCTGCCACTTACACCTTTATTAAGTGGTGCTTTTAAATCTCCTCCATCTTTCTTTTCAAAATGTCTTCTTCCTTTTTCATTTAATCCTCCAGATGGGTTTTGATATACTTTAGCTACCATCTATTTTTTCTTTGCTGTTTTTGAGGATTTATTAAAATCTTTTTTTGTTGGTGTGCCTTTAGCTCCAGGTCGTTTCATGCTTTCGCCAGAACCTTTTTTAATACGTTCTCTTTTGGCGTGGATGTTAGCGTAAAGGCCTTTAGCTTTAGCCATTATCTATTTAATATTTTTTGCGTTAGTTTTATAAGCAAGTTTTAAATCTTTATTTGTTGGTTTTTTATACCAAGGGGCTTTATTTGCTCTACTTGCTACTTCTTTATTAATAACTTTAATTTCTGGAGCAACATTGTTTTGAACTGTTGTTTTAATAGTCGACCAAACATTCTTAAGTTTATCTTTCCCCATATCTAAGGTTTAGCAATATATAGTTTTTTTAAAACGCACATTACCTGCCTTGACCTTTATATCTTGTATTTTGTTTCTGCCTTTTCTCGGATTTGTTTT
>Ga0209482_1002325_pt1 | contig 11915 bp, 8 predicted proteins | sample CoawatmetaG10DNA_FD_187512 | JGI IMG/M metagenome (GOLD analysis project Ga0209482, IMG submission 187512) | Marine microbial communities from the West Antarctic Peninsula - Coastal water metaG104-DNA (SPAdes) (version 2) | ecosystem: Environmental > Aquatic > Marine > Coastal ...
TTTGCTGAATATGGTTTGCCAGTATCCAAAGGCGTTGCCGCAGAAACAGTTCAGGAAGCCATTGCGGCGGCCGATATAATTGGCGGCGATCGATGGGTTGTTAAAGCCCAGGTGCATGCCGGTGGACGCGGTAAAGCGGGCGGCGTTAAGTTGGTTAGCTCAAAAGCAGAAATTGAAGCCTTTTCTCGTCAATGGCTAGGAAAAAATCTTGTTACCTATCAAACCGATGCTAAAGGCCAGCCAGTCAGTCGTATTCTTGTTGAAACTTGCACAGACATTGACCAAGAGTTATATCTTGGTGCGGTAGTTGATCGCGGTACACGCCGCATTATCTTCATGGCCTCAACTGAAGGTGGTGTTGAGATCGAGAAGGTTGCAGAAGAAACTCCAGAGAAAATTCTTAAGGCTATTATCGACCCAGTAACTGGCGCACAGCCCTACCAAGGTAGAGATCTAGCGTTTAAATTAGGCCTTAAAGGCGTTCAGATTAAGCAGTTTGTCAGCATCTTTATGGGTTTGGCTAAATTGTTTAAAGAAAAAGACCTTGAACTACTCGAAGTTAACCCGCTGGTTATTACCGATGAAGGCAATCTTCACTGCCTAGATGCTAAGGTCATTATTGACGGCAACGCTATGTATCGTCAGCCACAAATCAAAGAAATGCATGATCCTTCACAAGAAGATGCCCGTGAAGCCCACGCCTCTGCCTGGGACCTTAACTATGTGGCCCTCGATGGCGACATTGGTTGCATGGTCAACGGTGCTGGTTTGGCGATGGGAACCATGGACATTGTTAATCTCCATGGCGGCTCACCAGCCAACTTCCTTGATGTAGGGGGCGGTGCCACTAAAGAGCGCGTAGTTGAAGCGTTCAAAATAATCCTTTCAGACACCAATGTTAAAGCCGTACTAATCAACATCTTTGGTGGTATCGTTCGCTGTGACCTCATTGCCGAGGGCGTTATTGGCGCCGTTGAAGAGGTCGGTGTGACTATTCCAGTGGTTGTGCGTTTAGAAGGCAATAATGCAGAGCTTGGAACAAAAAAATTGGCCGAATCGGGTCTTGCTATTATTGCTGCGACAAGTCTTACCGACGCAGCACAACAGGTTGTTAAAGCCGCAGGGGGTAACTAAACATGTCTATCTTAATTAACAGTGACACCAAAGTTATCTGTCAGGGTTTTACTGGCGGGCAGGGCACCTTTCACTCAGAGCAAGCCATTGAGTACGGTACAAAAATGGTTGGTGGTGTAACTCCCGGTAAGGGCGGCACAACCCATCTTGGACTACCGGTATTTAACACAGTGGCCGAAGCTGTTGCAGAGACAGGGGCAGAAGCCTCGGTTATCTACGTACCAGCACCGTTCTGTAAAGACTCTATTCTTGAAGCTGCTTATTCAGGCCTTAAGCTGGTAGTTTGCATTACCGAAGGCATTCCTACTCAAGACATGCTTGAGTGTAAAGTGGTTTGCGACACCTTGGGTGTGCGTCTTATTGGGCCAAACTGCCCAGGTGTCATCACACCTGGTGAATGCAAAATCGGTATTATGCCGGGTCATATTCACTTGCCAGGTAAAGTTGGTATTGTGTCGCGTTCTGGTACTTTGACTTATGAGGCAGTTAAGCAGACTACCGACTTCGGCTTTGGCCAGTCTACCTGTGTGGGCATTGGCGGTGATCCAATTCCTGGGTCAAGCTTTATTGACATCTTAGAATTGTTTGAAAAAGACCCAGTCACTGAGGCCATCGTTATGATCGGCGAAATTGGTGGTACTGCAGAAGAAGAAGCTGCGGCTTACATCAAAGCCAATGTCACCAAGCCTGTTGTTTCCTATATTGCTGGTGTAACAGCCCCAGCAGGTAAGCGTATGGGCCATGCTGGTGCTATTGTTTCTGGTGGTAAAGGCACAGCAGATGAAAAGTTTGCAGCCCTAGAAGATGCCGGTGTTAAAACGGTACGCAGTCTTGCTGAGATTGGCAATGGCCTGAAAGAAATTACTGGCTGGTAAGGTTGTTTAGTAGTTAAGCAGTTAAAGAAAAAGCGGCCTACGGGCCGCTTTTTTATTCTTCAGCTACGTAATGAAGACTTTATGCAGTTAGGACACCAGTAATGAAGCCGCCGTATAAAGTTAAAAATACGGCCAATCCTGCTGTAAAGTTGATTAGCGCCACAAACATATCGGTGCCTTGAATAACGGTAGGGTTTACTGGCTATTGAGCCGCTTGAGTTCTTTGGCCAATCTTTTGTGACATTCAGGAGTGGCATCGGTAGAGTAAACCATAAGCATACCTTCTAATACTTGATGGAATATTCATTCAAATCAATATGCCCATAGACCCAGTCTTGTCGCCCGAGTCGGTGGCATTGGTAAAGTTGCCTCGTGAGCGTGCTAGTTTCGATATTCCCTAAAAGGAATCTTTCTTTTAAGGCAGCGACGCAACACCGTTCTGCAATTTTAATCGACTGCTGGACGAATCCATCCTTCGATTTACGATCATCAAATATGCCCTCTTGATTTCCAGCCATATATGCGGCGCGGTAAAAATCCTCATTATTTGTATACATACTTACGATAGAGTGGACATAGAATTTAGTGCTCTCAACGGGATCGCCGAACATCGGCTTAGACATGACGCCTCGCAGGGCTATGACCAACTCAGTAATTAGCTCCTGATAGATATCACTTTTTTTGCCAAATAAGTTGTGGATCGTCTGAACAGATACACCAGCTTTGTCAGCGAGCTGACTTAGAGTGAATGCCTCCAAGCCTTCTGAAGCAATTAAGTGTTTTGCGATATTGAGGATACGGTTACGACGCAAAATTTTATTCGCATGACGAGTACTGTTTTCCGGAGATCTCCCTTTAGCGTTCATTGAGCTACATTAAAAGCTGATTTCTATAAATTTGGCTTGCTATCTAAATTTGATTAGGTGTAAAATTTAACTGTTAGTCAAATTTGTTGGTAAGTAAAATTTAATGTACCATAAAAAGTCATTTTAAATACTATCATGAAAAAAATAACATACCTATTAAAGTATCTACGGAAACTTGGGTTTAAACTATACGAAATTCCCTTGATCTCTGAGCTGCTGGAGACACAAGAGTTAAAGGCTTCTTTTGTAATGTGTTTTGGTAATATTTTTGTGAGCCCTTTCTCGATGATCATAATGCGTCACAAGACCCCAGCAAGCAGAAAATAATGGAATATCTGACGATTAATACTTTACGCAGAGTAGGGCGATACTTAGCCCTGCTCACCGTCTTTATTCTCGGCGGCTGCACGGTTATACCTGGCGTGCACATCTCTAGCGACGGAGTACTTGGGAAAGGTGCCTCGCAGAGTGAGAGTGTGGAGCTTATTCCAATCACTCATGCCCTTATTGTTGAGATGCAGTCTGAGAAATCTTGGACCGTGCAAGTGGCGAGTTTTGCTAACAAGTCTAAAGCACAACAAATGCAAAGAGCTCTAGTGTCTGAGGGATTCAATATTTTCAGCAAAAATCTTAAAACAAAGGGTAACGACCTTCAGCGGGTATATATAGGCCCGAAATTAGACAAGAGTAGTGCTCAGGCTATAAAGCAGAAAGTCGATTCACAGTTTGGTACAGAGAGTATTGTTTTAGATAGTACTGAGATCGACAGCAGTTCAAACATGCCTCTACAGGAGCAGATGGACAGCTACATCTATCGTGTAGCTCCGGGGGACGTGCTCAATATCACGGTCTGGGAGCATCCTGAGCTGACGATCCCGCAGGGGGCGCAAAGGACACCTTGTGAAGCGGGCAATGTGATTCACTCTGACGGGACAATTTATTATCCATATGTTGGCAAGGTCTCCGTTGAGGGTAAACATGTCACTGAGATTAGGGATTTCATTATAAAAAAATTGGCTCGATATCTTGAGAGACCTCAGGTCGATGTGTCCGTGGCATGCTTCCGATCTCAGCGCGTATTTGTATCTGGCGCGGTGCTCAATCCGGGTATGGTGGCTGTTACGAACGTACCCATGACATTACTTGACGCGTTAAACGATCGTGGCGGCATTGCACCCAACGCAGACTGGCGCTCAGTCACTTTGACCACAACCCGCGATGGTGAGGTGACCAAGCAGACCCTCGATCTCTCTGCACTTTACCAAATGGGGAATCTGAGTCAGAACAGATTACTTAGATCTAATGATTTGGTTCATGTGCCGCGCAACGACGCTCTTAAGGTGTTCGTGATGGGTGACGTGATCAAAGCTGGGACCCAGCGAATTGACCGCAATGGTTTGACACTTGCCGAGGCGCTCAACAATGTCGGTGGTATCAATGAGGCTTCAGCTAGCGCTTCGGGTATTTTTGTATTGAGGGCCAGCGATTCTGCCTCAAAGATTGTTGACATTTATCGGCTTGACGCATCCATGGGCCCCATGCTCATCCTGAGTACACAGTTCAGGCTCAAGCCAATGGATATTGTATATGTTACCTCAGCCCCCATCGCGCGCTGGAACAAGCTGCTGAATCAATTGACCAGTAGTCTCAGTGGCATCTACCAGGTCGAGGTAATTCAACGTGGTAATTAATCAAAATATGCTTTTGCGTCGATACGTCGGGGCAACTGTAATAGCAAAGGTCGGCGTCACATGTTGAATGAGATAAATCAAGGGCAAACATCTGGCGCGCAGTTTGATGACGAGATAGATCTATTAAAGTTGCTGGGTATTTTGCTAGACGGACGCTATATTATCGCAGCCTTCGTTATCATGTTTGCTACCTTTGCGGTCCTCTACGCTCTGGTGTTGGATCCCATCTACCGCGCTAATAGCTTCATTCTAATTGAAAAAAACGCTCAGGGTATCCCCGGGCTTGACGATACGGCGGAGATAATTGCCTCTGAGACCTCGGTCGTCCAAGAGCTGCACCTTTTAAAGACTCGTATGGTATTGGGTAAAGTGGTGGATGAGCTTGACCTCACGACACATGCTTCACCAATCTATTTTCCAGTGATAGGTGCTGCCTTGGCTAGGCGTCACGCCGGTGCAGGTCCTGCAGATGCCGCGTTTGGGCTCGAAAGCTATGCCTGGGGCGGCGAAAAGTTTCGCATATCATACCTGCAAGTGCCGAGGAACTACCTAGACCAGCCTCTAGAATTCGTTGCCCTTGATGAGCAACAGTTCTCGCTGTATCACAATGATGAGGAACTTTTGACAGGCACCGTCGGTGAGAAGGCTTTGGGTCTAGATGGTGAGATGCAAATTCTAGTCGACAGTTTTATTGCTCGGCCAGGCACTCGATTTGAGGTGAGAAAGTCAGGCCACTTTGATGCTATGTTAAATCTGAAAGCTAGTCTGTCGGTGTCTGAGAAGGGTAAGAACACGGGTATAATAGAGATCGCGCTTGATGGAGCAGACAGGCATTATATTTTGAAGGTTGTGGACTCGGTAACGAACAACTTTTATCACCAAAGTATGCAACGCCTGTCATCAGAAGCAGAGGGTACTCTCGACTTTCTGGAACAGCAGATTCTAGGTGTGAAGGCTGACCTCTCCTATGCAGAGGAGGCGCTCAATGACTTCAGGAGCGAGCGCGTCTCAGTGGACCATATGCTTGAGGCGGAAGCTGCTCTGGATAGCCTGGCCCAGATCGAGTCGGACATCAGCGCAATGACAATTAGTGAGGTGGAAATTTCGCGCCGTTTCACTCCAATTCATCCCAATTATATTTCGTTCAAACGTCAGCAGGAGAATCTCCAAGAACAGAGGACTAAGCTAAAAGCTAAGCTGGCACAGCTGCCCGACACACAGAAGAAGATACTAGCCCTCACGCGAGATTTTGAGGCTCACAAGACCATCTTTGCTTCACTTGATAGCCGTCGGCAGGAGTTATCGATGTTGAAGGCCAGCAGAATGGGCAACGTTCGCCTAATGGACGAGGCTGCACTTCTACCCAATACCGTCGTCCCTAAGCGTTCGCTTATCGTGATACTTGGCACGTTACTGGGTGGTATGCTTGGCGTCGTGATTGTAATGCTACGCTCTTTTTTAAAGGTAGGCATTATCGATCTGAAGACGTTCACTGATTTGGGGCTGACGGTCCATGCCACGATTCCTTATTCTGATAAGCAGCTGTCCGCAAGCCCTGCTAATGTTCGACCTAGGCAATTTTTGTCGAAGAAGATCAAGACAACAGTAAATTACAATCTTCTGGCGAAAGATTATCCCGATGACTCAGCAATCGAGGCACTCAGGAGTTTTCGGACATGCCTTCGATTCTTGATGTCGGATAGCAAGAATAATAGGGTGATGATTTCAAGTGCCAGCCCCGGTGTGGGAAAGTCCTTTGTTAGCGTTAACCTTGCGACTTTGATTGCAAATTCGGGGCTGCGTGTGCTGATTGTTGACGCTGATATGAGAAGAAGTTATCTACACCGAACATTTAGTGTGAAGTCAGAGAATGGATTGGCTGAGATCCTGGCTGGAACGATCAGTGTGAGAGAGGTGATTAGGACAACCAAGGTGGATAATCTCTACTTCATACCGCGGGGTAGGGTTCCCAGTAACCCATCCGAATTACTGATGGGCCCAATGTTGGCTAAAATTTCCAAGGAGTTAAGCGAAGAGTATGACGTGGTATTCTTTGATACGCCACCAATTCTGGCGGTGACTGATGCCTCAATTGTTGGGCTGCATTGTAGCACGAATATGATGGTTGCGCGCTTTGGGGTATGCACAAAAACGGAGATTAACGCAGCGAAAATCCGCTTTGAACTCAACGGTAACGCAACTAAGGGTGTCATTTTTAACGCGGTCGAAAAGAAGACCAGTGGCTACTACTATGATGACGCATTCCTTTTTAGTGAAAAACTAGGGGACTATCGCAAATTGCCCGCTATTGGGGAGGTCCAATATGGCTGACAGAAAAATCTATTAACGCCTGAAGAGCTCGACGCGTTGTCAAATATTGATTAGCAAGCTTGCTAGTAAAAGCTAGATCCCAGCGTTCTAAAGTCTGCCTGAAGCTAGGTGGATTCAATCTTGTAAAGTTACCATTGAATCGACAAAAAATGGGTGAACATTGGCTACTCTGCATGGAAGAGGAATGCCCTTTAGAGCACTAGCACCTGAAACTACCGTGTCTACCAATTTCACCACCCGGGGTCTGTAAAATGGTGATCTTGAAGCTGATGCCGGAACTTATGACAACTCATTTTCAGATAGAGTTTCATTACAGTACTTGGAGTAAGCGAGCTATAACTCAAATCCCAGATATTAGATTCATTTACGCCTTTAAAACAATGAGTTGATGGGCTGATTTTGCATGTTTCTATTCGACATTACATATTCTCGCGTATTAGAATAAGGGATCTGATTCGAGTTCTTTAATGCGAAATTTTCAAACTTATTCCAATGACGTCTCAAGTATCAGCTTGCAAAGCCGTCTGTTGTATAGCTCTGGTATTGTTAGTCACGCCCTCAAAGAGGCGGCAATCGGTGTATTCGTCCTGTTTTACTACAAGCAGGTACTGGGACTGTCGGGGACCCTGACCGGTCTTGCTATCGGCATCTCAATTATCTGGGATGGTGTCAGCGACCCTCTGATTGGCGCCTGGTCAGACCGCTTGCGCTCGCGCATTGGGCGCCGTCACCCTTTAATGATCGCAGCTGTTATTCCAATGGCTGCGGGTTTTATCATGCTGTACGGCCCACCCGACAATATGCTGAACGATCAAGTTGACTTGTTTGCCTGGCTACTCATCAGCTTGCTGCTAGTGCGCACAGCCCTGACCTTTTTTATGGTGCCCTATTTAGCTCTGGGTGCAGAGATTACCGACGACTATCATGAGCGCACACAGCTAGCTGGGATGCGAACTAATTTGGCCTGGATGATCGGTACTCTTACCGCGGCCACCGGCCTGATATTTGTGTTCAACGAAGAGAGCGGTGTAGACGGACGCTTCCTCATCGACAATTACCATTTTTTTGGCTGGGTTAATGGTCTGCTTGTGATTCTATTTAGCGTGATCTGTATCGCAGGTACCTGGCGATACATCCCTAAACTTGCCAGCGGTACGACACACGTTAGCAGTAATATGCTACGTGATATATTTATCACGTTTCGCAACAAGAACTTTTGTTACATCGTAATTTTGGATATGGCCGTGGGCGGTATTAGCAGCATTACCGCCACATTGCTAATGGTGACGTACACCTATTTCTGGCAGTTGGATGCGATCCAAACTTCCTTACTGTTTGCCGGTCCTATTATTCTCGCGGTACTGATGTCGGCCGTGTTTTCCAAGCCTCTGAATCGGCTGTTTGAAAAACAACAAATACTGCGCCTCACCTGCGCCCTGACCAGCATTAATCTAGTTTGGCTGACGCCATTGAAATTGTTTGACCTACTGCCAGATAACAGCACGGTGGTGTTCGCCTTGATCTACGTCAACTGGGCAATTCATATGACCATGACTATTGTGCGCGTGATTACCGTTCACTCAATGCTGGCCGATATCGTGGATGAGCAGGAGTTGGCCACTGGCAAGCGTCAGGAGGGTGTCGTTTTTGCTGTGGCTTTCTTTTCCTCCAAATTCATGGGCGCTTTTGGTTACGTGATAGTCGGCCCGTTTCTAGACCTTATAGGTCTGCAGGCTGGAGCACAACCAGGTGAAGTGTCTAGCACGGTAATGTGGGGTCTCGGCCTACTTATGGGCCCGGGACTAGCAATTATCATGCTGCTACCGATATGGATGTCATTCAAGCTGAACATGAGTCACGCCAGTCAATTGGAAGTGCGCCAGGCCCTGTCACAGTCAGAATGAGCAGCCGAGAGCAACGACAGCACCCCCGTCAGCAAAAGAAAGTTGCTCTGAGTGTAAAGCTTGGTCTATCGATGCCAGTCAGCAAAGATGCCGCTGAGACCTTGGCCAGCAGTAGTATCTTAGTGTCTAAGTGCTGGAATGATCGGACGAAATCTACGAAGAGGGTGATACGAGCATGATGTTCCGCACAAATTGGCGGAGGTTTCAGGCATGTGTTGCCTAATGTTACCCATTAGTTTGATCTGACTGAGTTGGCAGTGCCTCGGCACAAGCTAGTGGCTAATAACTGACTTGATAGAGGAATAAACTACAGGCTGTTGAGTTTGTTAATTTCTTCATTTAACAAAACGTGAAGCTCGGGGTTGGCATCGGCCGCGTACACCAAAAGTATGCTCTTCATGACCTGGTGACGAAATTGACTTAAATCAATGTAGCCGAGAACCCAGTCAATTCGAGCAAGCCGATGACTATTGTGAACCTTGTCTCGAATTACTACGGAATCGATATTTCCTAACAACAGCCCTTGCTCGTACCACTTCTTATTCGGTGCTGCCAGCTGCTGTGCTCGCCGGAAAAGTCCATCTGGAATTCTAGGGTCAAACAATCCTAGATACTCTGCCGACTTAAATGCGGCGCGATAAAAATCTATATCTTTCTCGTAGATGTCAGCCACGTTATTGACGAAGAACATTGTATTTTCAACGAGACCGATAGGCGGATCGAGGTTAGTGACCTGCATTTCTTCAATTAAAGTCGAGACCAGCTCGCTAACGATGTCACTTTTTTTTCCGAATAGGTTGTGAATCGTTGGTGTAGTAACCCCAGCCTCTTCGGCAAGTTCACTTATGGTAAAGTCTTCTATACCTTTTTCAGCAATCAGACGCTGTGCGACATCAAAAATACGTTCACGACGCAATTTTTTATTTGCCTGGCGCGTTTTATCTCCTAATGCTGTTGTTCCGTTTTTCATCCTATTCAGTCTAGCACATGAGAGATGATCAACATAACACTTTTTGTTCTTAACTAAAACTGCAAAAAATGCCACCCAGACGGTTTAAAGAAATTACCAGCGCCTTGCAAAGGACTTTTGTCAGAGCTCGTATTCGCATCAATAAGTAATGGTGAGAGTGAGCTGGTCAGTATAAATCCCGGGGGCCGCTAATTGCGAGGCCGTAACGCTGCCATAAGCAGTCAAGGTTTGAGGGACGCCAGTTCCCGTGAGCGCCACATCTGTGGGAGAGGTATTTCCCCATACCGTGCTGAGACCTACATCTGAATAAACTTGGTATGCTAGATAATTTCCCTCTCCAGCTATCATTCGACGAGCTGGCGCATCAGCCGAATCGGATCCCGCAGAGGCGCCAGCATTTATGGTAATAATAGCCGCTGCGCCGGAGGTGCAGGTCGACACTATCGCGGCCATGGCTTCAAGAGCGATCGAAGCATTTGCGACAACACCGTCATAGGTTCCCAATGTCATTGAGCTGGAGTCCATGAAGCAGGAAGGTGCAATCGATGCGCTAACGCTCATGGTTGAAGTATCTGAACCAGCATAAGTATGAACGCTAGGATAAGCGGAGCAAAGTGCAATGGCCCATAAGATTGTGGATTTGAGCGTACTTTGGTTGGATTTCGGATTCATCGATCCTTAATTTTGTCAGAAAAGAGATCTCGAGACCTTTCACAAAAAGCGATTAATGACTATTCACCCGATTAATCTCTGAGATAATCCTTTTGTGGCACTCAGGAGATGCATCTGCAGCATAAATCATAAGCATGCTTTCTAATACTTGATCGCGATATTCATTCAAATTGATATAACCAATAACCCAGTCCTGTCTTCCAGAGCGATGACAGTCGTATAGCTCTCTTGTGAGAACTGTAGTATCAATATTCCCTAAGAGAAACCCATGTTTTAATGCACCTTTGCAGCATAGTTCTGCGAGGTTGAGTGATTGCTGGTAAAATGAATCTACAGATTCACGATCTTCAAACATTCCTGCTTTTTCACAAGCCATATACGCTGAGCGATAAAAGTCTTCTTTGCCTTCATACATTTCTAAAATGCTATCGACATAAAAAACTGCACTCTCAATGGGGTCATCAAAAACTGGTTTAGACATGATGTTTTGTAAAGCTAATACTAATTTTTCAATTAGTTCTTGAGTAATATCATCTTTTTTACCAAATAAGTTATGAATCGTTGGCGTAGAAACCCCAGCCTCTTCGGCAAGTTCACTGATAGTAAATTCTTCTAAACCTTTTGCAGCTATTTGGCGCTTAGCTATAGTGAATATGCGTTCGCGACGCAATTTTTTATTTGCTTGGCGAGTAGCGTCTCCAAGTGCTCTTACTGACTTTTTCATCTTCGGACCCTAACAAATAAAAGTTAGTCAAGGTAACACATTTTACTATTAATAAAATATAGGTACTGGACCCATCAGTCCTTACTTCTCACTTCCTAGCCTAAAAGAAAAATTTTCTTCAAACTTGACTTGAGAAAAGCGCGCAGTATGACTAGGTTACTTTGTCGGATTGTAGAATATCTAAATACGTTGGGCATCTCCGTTCTAGTATTGTCTATTGTTAAGCCGATCTTCCTGAGACTTGCTTGGTTTTTGAAGAGTGTTGTTTAAAAAAGTGGCCCAGGGGCTGCTTTTTATTGCTCCACAAGCTATTAGCCTGGGTGACCTAAATATCTTTCTTTCGGAACAAAATAAACAATTGCTGCACCCAAAATAATTTTTATGATCGCTCCTGGCCAAAATGGCCAAAACCCATACTCTAATGCTTTTTCAAGCCCATATAAAAAGGTCAGTTGGGCAATGCCACAGATTAAAATCAGTGCAGTTCCAATCGCCATGACGATTAAAACCTCGGCAAAGCTGTCCCCAAATCCGTTCTCTTGCAGTGCCCCACAAACATAACCGCCAACTAAAAAACCGTACAAAAAGCCGCCACTGCCGCCCAACAATGTGCCTATTCCAGACGCACCTTTGGCAAACACAGGCAAGCCAGCTAAACCTGCAATCAGATAAATGGCAATGACCAGCAGCCCTCGTTTACGTCCTAGCACAAACCCTACAACCAGCACCGCAAGGCTTTGCCCTGTGA